>Ga0102934_1000746_pt1 | contig 22173 bp, 14 predicted proteins | sample SalPonR2_A_D1_MG_FD_78175 | JGI IMG/M metagenome (GOLD analysis project Ga0102934, IMG submission 78175) | Salt pond soil microbial communities from South San Francisco under conditions of wetland restoration - Salt Pond MetaG R2_A_D1_MG | ecosystem: Environmental > Aquatic > Marine > Intertidal... | reverse complement strand
AGCACAGGGAGCAGCAGCACATGGGCCTCCCCCTCAACCTCGTCTCCTGCGGCCGCAGCACCAGGAGGAACAGGCGTGGAGGGGCAGGCGGAGGGCCCTTTGGGAGGCTCCCTTTTTTCTGCGGACTTTTTCCAACCTTTCCCACCCAAGGCGTCGGAAAGGGCGGCCGCAGGTCCCCGGGAGGGCGTGGAGGGGGCCAAGAATGGACCGGGACTGGCCAACCTCGATCAAATTGCGGACGTGTTACAACAGGTAACGACTGGCCGAATGGAACAGTCTGCCCACCCGAACCGTTACCATCGTCCGCAACACGGGCACGGGTACCAGCGGGGTCAGGCACACCACGCGCGCGCCCATCCTCATCAAGCGCAGCAGTTACAGCACTATCAACAGCACCACCATCATCACCCTCAGTACCATCAGCAGCCCCAGCGCGGTTACCAGCCGTCTCCAGGCATCTTGGCGCCCCTGCGCGATCCATTGGCTTATCAGCCACACCATTTAGATCAACAGCACCCGCACGCATATTTGCAGCTGCAAAGTGTACCGGGATCCAGGATGGCAGGTAGTGGAGGAGGCGAGAATGAGCAGTCTATCGCAGGCGGCGTCGTCTCGTCCTCGGGGAGGATGGCGCACGCGTCAGCTTCGCGGCCGACCCAAGCTATGCAGTCTTCGTGGCAACCCGGTGCTTGAAGGTGATGGAGTAGTCGACGGAGAGGTTGACGGAGTCTTCTGAGAGCAGGACCATGCGAAATGTGCCAGGTTCGTTTAGTGGTCCTCGAGCCTCCCTTTAGGGAGGCGTCAAGTGGGATCTGGGAGAATAGAGAAGAAAAGTCAGGTCGGAAAAAATGGAAAATAATTGTATGGGGAGGGTGACCTTGAATAAGTGTGTCGCTGCAAGCCGTCAAGAATCTTACGAGAGGGTTGGGGGACAGGATTGAGCGGTTTACGAGAGAGAGAACAACAAAGCGAGAGACAAGAGAGAAGGGGAGGGAAAGACTGAGATATACAGTGATATTTTAAGCGATGCACGTACATGGAGATTGTGGGGTTGAAAAGTGGAGGAGAAAAGGCGCTGAAGCGTGGGAGGACTCTTTGCCAGACCTTTATCGGAAGTGACAACGTGTGCCGCCCTTTTCGTAGCTGCGAGTCAGGAAAGAAAAGGGACAGGGAGGGGTCTCAGAGAGAAGACATTGTCTGCACGAACGGGCGAGAAATCAGCCAATGATATTAGGGAAGTGAACAACAGAGCAATGTAGCTGCGTGATAGGGGTCAAGAAAGGCAGTGTACAGATGATTGTGTCGGCGATGCAAGATGGAATGGCTAACAGGATTGCAGACTACGGATGTGCAATGAAACGCAAGTTGCGACGTGTAAGAGCCGCCACTCAATGGCCCTCGCACAATCAAGTCCAACGACGAGAAAGAGGTGTGTGAGAAAATCATGGTAAACGTCTTCACACAGAATTTACAGTGTGTCGGTTCACGGCCCGCGCCATGTCCGCTTTCTGTCGTCGTTGTCAACCTCGACAATGTGAGAAATCAGAGAAGGCCTCCTATTTTGTGGAAGGGGGCTTGTGCTCTGCCCTAGAGAGACAGGATGGAGTTAAGATCGAACGATGGTGGAAGTAAGATGCAGGCACACATGCAAAGGGAAAGGTCCGTAGCCTGGCGAATGTCACTGTAGGTGTGATCTTAGATGGGGTAAGGCGTGTTCGGGCGCGCGCGAATTATTTGCGGGTGTCAAATGCATACGGGGAAACACATATGTCGACATGGTAAAGAGTAAGAGCGATATGTCGAGTGAGGATGTAGAGCGATGAATCTCACGGCATTGTGGCTTTTCGTCCTTACTGAGGGAAACAACAGCGAAATCGAGACGACTCCATCAAGGGAAGCGGTTTGATGAAATTGAGACAGCATTGATGAGCAAGTGTATTGAGCAGACAGTTGTTTGAAGGAGATGCACGATTCGCCTGCCTGTGACGACTTGCACGATTGTAAGGGTGCCGCTTGGATTGATAATACATGCAGCAAGTGGGTGTATGCTAGTTTCCCAGAACCGGAGACGCGACAGGGGGCAAACAAACAGAAGCAATAGGTACACGAGGTGTGAGAGCGTGCTGTATGCCGTGAGAGAAGAGGGTAGGATGACATCAAAAAGGCTAATGAAAGTAGGGGACATTCAGAAATGATGTCCTTTTGGTAATACGCTGCCAGGTGTAGGCTCAGAGGGGGCAATCATTCTCCTCTTCCGTCCTAGTTTTATTAGTAGTAGAGTGGAGCAGGCACAGAGGAGTAAAGGAAGAGGTTTAGCGAGCAAACGCGACTACACGTAAAGAGGGAGCTGTGAAGCCTTCTACGAGCGTTCATTCTTCAGACAAAACGTTTCCAAGACCAAAGTGGCTTAAAAATTAGACAACCAGGAGGAGAGACAAAACCAAAATCTCGGAAGGCCGCAGTGTTACGCGTTGTCCGTCACTTTTGTCACGACGAATGAAGGATTTAACATAATGAAGGATGAGAGACGACACATGTGGGTTGAAAGACGCGCGGTGAAAGAAAATCTTCGGAAGTGCCAAGTTTATTTTGGTTGAAGCGAACTATCTCGCCGTAGCTTCTTATTTTGTTATGAATCGTATCGAGAAACATGACCGGCGAAGCGAAGGAGTCACTATTTCGCCGTTAAAATAATCGATTTGTTGAGAAAGTCACGAATTAGCTGGATGGTTTGTATATCAGACGCTACAAATAAAGAGACTTCCCAAACTGAAACGCAAATCGATGAACAGATTTACGAATCCTGCAAAAGTTGTCATGATACGCTCGAATCTGGTGACTTTCTGATAGTGCATGCAGTCATTTTTCTATTGCAGGCTCACATAAAATTAAGGCTAATATAGAATAAAAAGAGTTCTGCTACTACTCATGTATTCATAGTTTTTGACGCTTTAGTTTCTCAGTCCTGCGATGACCTTGGATAAAATCGCTGCACACTTAGAACTCATACTTTAAAAACCTTTGAAATATGTTCATAACTTAAAAAAAAGTAAGCAGGAAACAAGCGATCTAAACGCGAGCGTTTGATCAGGGAAGGAGGATGCCAGTCACTTTGAAGCCTTTCTACTCTTAAAGAATGCAATATGTAGCTCCACGTGCTTCCAACACATATTAAAAAAAGTACACAAGTATCTTTATTTTGTTTATTTAGACGTATTATCCATTTTGAGCCATTTTTTGGCTTAAAAGGACATCAACATGGAAATGTGATGCCAGTTTCCTATCATCGTCACCAGCCGCTGAAAGATACTCTGTCCCGGGGGGTCGCGCAGGCAGAGATTTACGACTTTAATTGGACATGAAGGCTCTGACCAACTTCAAGAATGGCACACGACGCGATGATCGTGACGAAGGATTCTCACAATTGGTATATCGATGTGGCTGCAATGCCGGCGCAATAATAGTCGTCAAGTTTTCTCTGAATCACAGTCAAGGAGCGAACATCTCTGCGAATAATTTCCCAAATATTCTTGTCCACTAGTTTTCGGCCGGCGGACGCGAACGTAGAAGATGCCATGTGGATGTGGAGCACCTTTTCACACACGCACATTGTCCATCGAGAGCAAGTCACTTTAAAAGTGTCATGGAAAGCCATGCATGTGCCTTTACACCTTTCTTTACACTTTTCCGTCCAGTCACAGGAGCTATTTTGTAGTATTAGGAGCCACGTCGCTTTCTTTTCATCTTCGAATCCTACGTCACAATGGCTGAGGAACTACGTTTACGATTAAGGGATGCGCAGCGCGTGGTTATCAAAGCAGGAACTTCGGTTGTCTCAACACCTGAAGGTTATCCTTCCCTTGTCCGATTGGCTCACATCGTGGAGCAGGTAGGAAAAATCTGGAATTGCAACGGCATGTAATAATATCATCAGATGATGCCATGCCCGATCGATTCTGTAGAGCGCTGATTCCAAAATGTTTCTCTCATTTTTTCCATTCGGAATTACATCTTACCTTCTGATGTGAATTGTATGAAGCTTGAAATCCTCTGTACCTGTACCTGTTCTCGGCCTTTGTTCCAAACCATGTTGCGTCTCATTTTCCCACCTTCCTTTTTTTCCAGATCTGCTTGCTGATCAAGGAGGGCCGTGATGTCCTCCTTGTCACCAGTGGGGCTGTTGGGATCGGTCAACAGCTCTTAGCCAAGCAGCAGCGCATGTCTCTCTCCGTGCGCGACGTTGTCAGCGGGCACCCCCCCATTAAAAAACCAAACGGATACGACAGCGCCTGCGCCGCTGCTGGACAATTGGGCCTCATGTCCTTGTACGAAACATTGTTTTCGACGCGGCAAATCGCCACTTCTCAAATCCTGGTGACAGGGTACGACTTTACATGCTCGGATCGTCGGGAGCACGTGCAGTACTGCGTGAACTCCCTGCTCCAACTGGGGATCGTCCCTATCATCAACGAGAACGACGCCGTCTCGGGAAACGAAGGCTACACCGAGTCCACCGTCTTCTCTGACAACGACTCCTTGGCCAGTTTAGTCGCCCAGGAAACACAGGCCGACCTCCTGATTTTGCTCACAGACGTCTGTGGCGTGTACGACAAACCGCCCTCCGACGAGGATGCGAAGCAGTTGGGGCTCTATCTCCGGGACTGTAGTCCCGGCATCGGGGAGAAGTCGGCGCAAGGTCGAGGAGGTATGCAAGCGAAGATCGATGCCGCCACCGCTGCTGCCAAAGGTGGAGTCGAGCATGTGGTGATTGCGAGCGGGCACGAGGCGGAGGTGATAGGAAAAATTGCTCGGGGTGAGAACACGGGGACTCTTTTCTGCCGCGCCGCCCTCTTCCCGCCCGAGGAGGACATGTCTGCCTCGACGGGGTCCTTGGTGGGCTTGAACGGGAACGGCGACGGCCCGGGGACCGTGTGCTCGTCGGGCCCACCGGACGAGCTGTTGGAGGACATCTTGGCCTTGGAGGCCGAGGGTGGGATCCGCGGACAAGCGCTGGCGACCAAGGAGGCACAGCGAGCCCTAGCGAGCTTGACGGGTAACGAACGGTCTCAGATCCTGCTCGCCGTGGCGGACGCTCTGCTGGCCAACACGGCGGAGATTTTGGCGGCGAACGACAAGGACTTGGAGGCTGCTCGAGAGTCCGACCTGGCAGAGCCTTTGCTGAACCGACTGGGTTTGACCAAAGAGAAGCTGATGACCCTCGCGGATGGGATCAGGGCCTTGGCGAATATGGAGGAGCCCGTGGGCCGGCTCGTCTCCCGGATGGAGGTCGCGGCGGGACTCGAGTTGACACAGACGACAGTGCCCATCGGCGTCCTCCTCATCGTGTTCGAGTCTCGGCCGGACTCGCTCCCTCAAATCGCCGCCCTGGCCTTGCGAAGTGGGAACGGTCTCTTGCTCAAAGGGGGGAAGGAGGCCCTGCATTCCAATCAAGTGCTCCACCGTGTGATCACGGACGCCATGACCACCGCCTCGGAGGGTCGCGTTCCCGCTGAGGCCATCGGATTGGTCACCACCAGGTCGGAGGTCTCAGCGCTTTTGGAACTAGACGATGTGATCGACCTGGTGATTCCTCGTGGCTCTTCTGCCTTGGTCCGAAGCATCAAGTCCTCCACCCGCATCCCTGTCTTGGGTCATGCCGAGGGTGTCTGTCACATTTACGTCGACAAGGGAGCGGACTTGAGGAAGGCCGCTCGCATTGTCGTCGATGCCAAGACGGACTACCCCGCCGCCTGCAATGCGGTGGAGACACTCCTGCTGCATCGGTCCTTCGTCGCGGACGGTGCGATCGGGGCAAGCAAGTTGCTCCGGGCCCTCATGTCGGCAGGTGTGACGGTGCTCGGCGGCCCCGAGGCCGTGAAAGAAGGCTTGGTCTCCCCGGGACACGCGGCAAAAGACCTTCGACAAGAGTATGGGGATTTGACGATCACGGTAGAAGTTGTGGCGGACATGGAGGAGGCCATTGCGCACATCCACAAATTTGGGAGCTCCCACACCGACGCGATCATCACCGAGGACCCCGTATGCGCCGAAGAGTTCCTTCGCAGCGTGGACTCGGCCTGCGTCTTCCACAACGCGAGCTCTCGCTTTGCGGACGGCTACCGATTCGGGCTAGGCGCAGAAGTGGGAATAAGTACTGGCCGTATCCATGCGCGCGGACCTGTGGGGGTCGAAGGTCTACTGACAACCAAATGGCTTCTGCGCTCAAGTGGCAGCCACACTGTTGCAGATTTTGCAGAGGGAGGTGATAAAGTATATACGCACCAGAAGCTTCCTTTACTGGACGGCCATTAAGCAATGCAAGTGACAGATAGGGACTTGACAGCGAAACACAAGTGCAATGGAGAAGAAATAAAGTGAGAGAAAAATACCAGCAAGAAGGACAGTGATTCGAGTAAGCGACGGGACAAATCAAGAAGGGTTGCAATAACACTACACGTTTTTCTGAAATTGACGTGAAAAGATCCAGCTATCTTGTTTGAGCGAGGCGTTGGGAGACAGGGTAAAATTTGAGCGCTAAATGTTTTTGGAAGATAGTTAATTTTCAAAAATGTAGGAAATTTTTGGAAGCCTGTCAAATTCCAAAACCTTAAAAACTAGTCAGAAGAGATGAGTTTTCAATCGAAATATTACGATAAGAAATTGCTGTAATAGCCTTTTCATGAAAGAAGAGTTACTTGTCGAGACACAGCAAGCGAAGACAGCGTGTTCCAATCTAACCTAACCCTAACCAAGGGAGAACTTTCTCTCCGAGACGTTCCTGCTTTCTTTGAGTATTCTTTCTGTGTCTACAGGCTTCAATATGCTTGCACAAGGGCTTGCAACGAGGTATGAGCCCTACTTGTGATTCGTCAAGAGGATATCAAAAAAATAAGCGTGTCAGAGACTAAGAACTACGGCCTGGGTATCGCTATTTACAATCGCAGCTTCGTACATACAAGTTAGGCACTCTCTTGTATTCTTTGCCCTGATCCTCTTTGATCCTCATTTCACCCTAGAGCGTCCTGCTCGACGGTGTCCAAAGCGTCCGCCTCCCTGGTAGCAGAGGGGGGGGATGGCTGCAGCGGATCGATGGAGAGGGGAGTAACGTCAAAAATCGATTGCATTGTTGCGGCAAGAATCGATTGGCGTGGAACGTCAATGGCATTACAGGCCATGGGTAAGGTTTGCCACTCTTGATTTCTTGTCTCGCAAATTACGCGTATCGCAGCAGGAAGCGTCGTTCCGTCCTTGATGTCAGTGCCCGAGCTCCAAGCTTCTCCGCTCCCGTCCTCAAACACGCCATTTTTTTCTTCCTCTACATGTCCGTACCGACCAACCTGCCGAAAAATGGGTCGACCAGCATGTACATCGTCACCATTTCCTTCGCTTTCTGAAAATCGCGTACGGCGGCCCATTATGCGACCAATGGGTGTGGTAGGGATGTGAGTGCGAGGTAATGCTCGTAGCGGAGAGGGCGATCGAGTCGCTCCCCTCCCCTCAAATGCGTCCATATGCTGCTTTTCCTCATCCTGATGTTGACGGCGAGGTGAAGGTCGCGAATACACGTCCCGTTCATCTTCCCATTGCCCGCACTCCCCCGAACCGATCGCCGCGCTTCCCTCCACGGGCCCCGGCCTCGCCCTTTCTGGATTTCCCCCTTCCTCTCGTCTTTCTCCTCCCTCAATGACCCAGACATGGAAATAAGGCATCAACGACAGCTCTTCCGCCACTTGAATCGTCCTTTCCGACAAAAGGTTGGACTCAGACCGACCAATTCTTTCTATCTGACCATATCTCTCTAGGAATGCTTGGTGTGGAGCCAGGCGGAAGATGAACCGTATGAACAAAGTCATTGTCTCATGCATTCCCCGTAGTACTTGCACCGTCGAAAGGACCATCCAAGCACATGTAGCCAAGGCATGCAAAATCACTGCGATGGCCAGGAGCGTCGAGCCGAGCATGGTGTAGGAGAGCACGGCTCCTCGCAGCCGCGGATAAGTGGCATAGCACGCCGTTTCTTGCAGCACCATCATTCCCCAGGTATAGCTTATGATCAAAAGGCTAACCAATCCCCGCAAAAGCCATACTTCCTTCAAGGCATGTTCTTCTGGGTCTTCTCGAAACGAGTTTTCCTTTTCCTTCCACAACCAAAAAGCCAAGCCACTATACACAGAAAATCCGATCGCCAAAGCGTATACGAATCCGCGGGAGGCCGCACAATTTTCCATTTCCAGACCGGAAAGGAAAGATGTTTGTCCCAGGAGATAGAAGCTGGAAGTAACTAAACAGATGATCAGGACATGCAGACAGGCCCAAAATGTCGAGCAGAGCAGTCGCCTTGTTGAATGGGGGAGAGTAATCACACGTTTTGCACCCAAAAAGAGAGCCACCAAAAGGTCATACCGCCGCGGATTGAAGTAAAGCAAGAAAAATGAGGAGACCGCAGAAGAGGATGGCGCAGCGATGGCTATTCCTGATGAGTGCGATGTATCCGAGTCGCGGCTGCTCGCTCTGTCGTTGAGCCTATTAGGGCTGGCGAGATTTGAGGATCGAGTGGACCGAGAATTTCGATGTCTAATAGCAATAGGGGAGAATTCAATCGATGTCTGTAGGCTTGTAGTTGTCACAGGCCACGCGAAGTCCTCATAGTGGCTGCTCTCGTCGAAGTTGATGGAGTCGTGATCATCGCCAATGGGAATGCTACTGCCGACATTACCTGCGCTCCTTTCGCCACCTCTTCTGCCCCTTGAGATCGAGTCAGTATTTGTGAAAAAGGACTGCCCTTCATGAATGTGTCCAACAGCCCGTCCCTGCTCAACGTCAGAAATGCTTACGTCCGTTGAAGTCGCCGATGAAGTAACGTCCCTGACGGGTTCTGTCGGGGCCTCATGCTGCCCAATTTCACCCACAGAGAAGGGAGAATAATCATAACCACAAAATGGAGGCACCATGTCCATGGGGAGTAAAGCAGACAAGGGTCCGAGGATCATGGCGATAATCTTTCGCGTTGAGCAGAACATTTTAGTAGTGACCAGAGCTTGCAAGGGGGGGAGGGTGGGCGGCGGAGAGAAAGGGTTCGATACATGTGCACTTGGGAAAAATGCCCCTTCATCCGTAGGAGAGTATGCGTACCGAGCGATAGTAATGAGCAGACAGACCAATGCTGCCGAGTATCCAGTCCAGGACAGGGTATAGAAAGCCGCACCTAAGGCTGGATAATGCGCGAGACAGCTACTACGCACGTCAAGTGCGCCGGCGTACAACCAGCAGAACAAAAACATGATAGGAAGCCCTGGCATGGCATTATTTCGTAATTTTTCCAAGCGCTCCAAGCCTTGAAAATGGGCCACGACATCCTCTGCTCGGATCCCGGAGGCAACACGGGAAGGAGTCGGGACCGAAAGTTTGCTGGGGCGGCTTTTCGCCCACTGCAAAGCTCGCTGGCACCAAGCTCCCAAACCAGTGCGACTGAAGAGTAAATGAAGTCGGGATGGCTTTTTCTCCCGCTCATTAGGCTCGGGGTAGATCTGCTTCCACATTGCGACAAGCAGACGTCGTTGGATTCGATGTAACGTGTTTTGGAGCAGGTAAAGACCCAAACCACTTGTTAAGACCCAGACATATACAACAATATCATGGCAACATATCTGTGCAGGAGAGCTTTCGCGCTTCAAGGTAGGAGAAGAAAACGTTTGATGGATCCCATAGGCGCCTACCACCACTAGGATTAGTAGGCCGACTTCTAAAAGTCTCACACAAACTTCCTCTGCGCTTGAGCTGCTATTTTTGTTGTGAAGTTTTTCAATATATGTAGACCAGAAAAGTCCGGAGGAACAAATACCTTTTGACCGTGAAAAAAATTGTCCCGGGGGGGGGGGGCGCAACATATCCCCTTCTTAACTTTGCAGGAGTCCTGGCATTTGTTTGGATGGGAGAGCTTATGATTTAAAGTGGATTAAATAGCATTTCTAGCACATTTATACAGCTTTACTTCGCTTATTGCTTGCCTTTCGTGATCATAGCGCCGAAATTTTGGACAGTAAACGTGTTGCATGATTACCCCACTTGACCACAACGATAAGATACTAAAGGTAGTTTAAGAATGTCTTACGAACGTAACGTGCAGAAATACGAATGGAGAAGATCAAATAACATTCTAGTGCTTAGAGCATCTTGTTCATGCCGTACTTGTTTGCTCATTCCAAGGTTTCGTCTTAGCTCGATACTGTTAGACCAGGGAGGCACCGAGCCTCGTGAGTTGAAGTTTTCGATCGCCGAATCGCAAGCAACAAGAGAGGTCAAGGGAGAAAGAATGGTCATGTGTATCAATACTGCCTGACGGGTTGCTTCTTTCCTTACTTGGACTTGTACGACCTCCATAAAAGCCTTGAAGTGGTTTTTTGTTTTCATTAAGCTATTGTGTCACGCGCTTTTTACTCTTTCTTGACATCATCCCCTTCGTCCATTGCCGCTGTTGGACTGTACACAGGGGAAGATGGCGAGTACGCCCCTTCCTGTACGCCAGCAGGAGAGCCGATGTCCGATGGTGTGTAAGCTGGCGATGTAGGAGAGTATTGCGGGCTTGTGGGCGTGTACGCCTGTTGGATAGGTTTGAAAAAGTGTAAGCAAATTCATACGATGCACTGGTACATTTCTAGCAAAATGATACATCAGGCATGCTAAAAAACCCACACACAACACGGACAGTGCTCTTTTCGCTACCCTCAAATTTACAGCCAAACTTACTGGAGACGTTGGACTGAAGGCAGGAGAGGAGGGGCTGTACGCCTGAGAGTGAGACGAGGAAAGGAAACAAATGCAGATCAGAATTAACGCGAAACAAAGGCTATCTGGGGTCACGTGGCCCTTTTCCTTGTAGTAAGAAAAACACTTTTACCGGTGAAGACGGACTGTAAGCCGGAGACGATGGACTGTAGGCCGGAGACGATGGACTGTAGGCCGGAGACGATGGACTGTAGGCCTGTGTTGGGCATGATGTTGGATAGAACGAACGGGAGAAGAGGCATCAGCCGGAGAACATCTGAAGTGTACACAAATGTGCTTATGCCAAAGAGATATGTTAAAGAGCAAGAGGCAATTTGTGCTGAGTTCGGTGTTGCCTTACCGGGCTCGACGGCGAGTATGCCTTGAAAATCACCGAGACCGAAAGAAAGGAATAGAAAAAGGGAAATGAGGGAATCTGAAGTGAGTGTTTCCGACTTAAAAACCAGATGGACACGGGCAAACAGTGAAAATTGACACCGGTCGACATACCGGACTGGACGGTGAATACGCCTGTAGACCAATGGTGGGAGGAACAAGGATGACGTCGTCGTGAGTACTTGAGCGCGCATCGGGAGGAGAATTAAACACATATAGGATTGAAAGAAGAAGGTTTCATGACGTACCGGACTAGAAGGGGAGTAGGCCTGCCCCCGGTGCGAGTGGGTAGATTTTCATGTGAAACAAGACGAAGGCGTACAAGATAGGCCAGGAGTTTAATAAGGAAATAGAAGGGAAGTGAGAGAACGAGAGGAGGGATGTATGTGCCAGACTCTTCAAGGTCCTAAACAGACAGCAGTATGGGTCCAATCCAATTCCAAAGATGAAAAAGGGATCACACTTCTGCACAAAAACACGATAAACTGCCTATTCACACTTCCACAGCGTTGCTTCCTTGAGAAGCTGTTGTCGGGATAATATTTTCCGGAGGATTTCTTACCGGACTTGAGGGAGAGTATGCCTGTCATGAGAAGTAACGAGGTGAGAAGTGAGTAATCATCGATTCAATGATGGCAAACTTTACAAAATATGCTTCTGTGTACAACCAATCTGTAAGATTCAAGCAGCCACGGCATCATCATCCGTTTTTCAACAAATAAGCATGGATTCCAGACCGACACCTACCGGTGATGACGGGGAGTAAGCTGGCGACGACGGACTGTAGCTCTGAGAGGAGCAAAGCGAGAGGGAAAAAATATGTAAACTTCCAATTGCGCGTCGAGCATTTAAAAACATGTCGCTTCCTATATGTTACTTGCCCACGCCCACCAAGTTCACAACCATAACCCCCTTTGTACGTACCGGTGAGCTAGGGGAATACGCCTGAAATTAGACCATGAGTTAATGGGGGAGATGAAAAAAATTAGTTTCCTCAGATCTTTTTCTCTCGGCCGGAGGCTGTTAATGCAGATATGCAGAGTGCCCTCTCTCCAACCCCCGTCCTCCTTTTTCCATTGCCTCATGCAGCTTACCGGGCTCGATGGGCTATATCCCCCGACTGCTGGTGACGCGGACCCCAATCCAACCGCAGGAGAACTGACACTGCCGTACCCACTCGCGTAAGCAGGGCTGGCAGAGACATAGGGGGAGGCCGCCCCGACGAAGGGACTGGCTCCCCCCTCGTAGCCGGGAGTAGCCCTCCCAGGGGACGCCACCATGGGAGAGACGAAAGGTGACGCGTTGAGAGGCGACGCGGACAAGTCTTTCCCCCCCCCAAGGTGGATCCCCGGGGTGAGCATGGCGCCGGGACTCGCCCCGCCTGCTCCGTAAGCGCCGTAGCCGAACGCTCCATAGGGAGTGGCGACACCAGGTGTAAGTGTCCCGGGTGTCGCGCCTCCGACACTGCGAGTCAAGCGGAAGTCAAGTTCACGAAGATTAGTAACGACGTTGCTCAAGTATGTCTATACCTGCTCTGTTCAATCTTAAAGAGGTTCCAACCAGAACTCTACATTCACCCTCTCTTGTATTCCAGCCTCACAACACTTGTTCTGCCCCTATTCTACACTCACCCTGCGCCAATACCGCCTATGCCATCCTCATCTCCGCCCAGCACGCCGAAGCCCCCTCCCAACTCAGGCATTTCTTGCGCATCTTGCAGTTTTTCTTCGTCCAGGAGGAGTTCCACCACCCCCGTGCCCACTCGTGCGATCCGTCCCAGCAAAATATTCTCAGTCACCCCCTCCACGTCGTCATACTCTCCAAACAACGAGGCTTGGTTCAAAACCTCCACTGTCTCCTCGAAAGACGCCCGCAGCAATGGACCTTGCTCACCACGGTTGATCCCGTGTCGTGACACGGCTGTCAGCGCACCCCTAAATGTCATGACATCCACCAGGATGGACATATGCCGGTAATTGATGTAACCGCCGTCGAAAAAGAGCACAGAGCGGATCTCATTCAGCATCCCGGCCCGAGCTGCTTCGATCCCCAGTGTCTCGAAGATCTCAATCAGGTCGTTGCACGTGGTACGAGTAAAGTCCACGTCGGCGCAGGCCATGACCTCCATCATGTTCACACCGTGCGTGACAAAATACGGCTCCTTTCGGTCCGAAAAACCCGTCTCCGGAGACCAGGTTTTGATATCGTCCGTGAGACCGTACACCTGTGAACGAAATAGAAAATGATGAAAGGTCAAACACCCGTACGAGCTCTTTCTGCCAGTCACCTCTAATTCGCTTCGGTTTTGCTTTAGCAAGCTACTCTTCAGATCCTCCACTTACCTTGAGGATCTTGTCGTATCCAGACACCTTAAGCTTCGTTCGAATCTGCTCTTCCACGCTTTTCAAAAACTCGATGTCCACGTCTTCTTCGTCATCGGGAACAAATCGCAGCCGCAGAACCTGCCGAGGCATGTTCTGGTCTGAAACGATGATTTGAAAAGTATCAGGCCCGAAGACATCGATGATTAACGCTTGCAGATCCTCGAGCTGAACGCGCTTTGCTGCCACTTTGTCCTTGTCAAGTTCGATGCGGATGACCCAAGGAGAAGCGGCACCCTCTCCCTCGGCCTCCCCGTCCACGTCCACGCCATACCTGCACAACGAGGAATGTTTTAAAAAGGGAAAAGGAGGCACAGGATTGTCAGGAGACAGAAGAAATAAAGAAAAGAAAATTGAGAGGAAAGTGTAGATTAAAAGTACTGGCGATAGGCACCTGAAGAGCGGAGTACGGGAGAACGTCATGGGTGGGAAAATGCCAGAGTACCACGGACAACAACACAAGACCAGCCCGTGCCACCCATCCTCAGATCACAGTGAGACATACCAGTATTCAAGTAGGGCCTCATCCTCTGCAACCACAGTTGTCTTTGGATCAGGGTCATAGATGATCTCAGACTTCAAGGTTAAATCTTCGATTGTGGTGTATTCCAAATGCTGCCCCAAGCGAATTACTTTGGCTTGGTCCGAGGCAGCGTCGGGATACATGTACACAGACATGCGTGGCGTCTTCACGGTTTTGGCCACATTCAACAGCTCGTTCAAACGCGGAACACCCAATGTGACATTTTTCGCAGAGACTCCGGCCAAGTGGAAAGTGTTGAGAGTCATTTGCGTGGCAGGCTGCCCAATCGATTGCGCGGCTTGGACACCTGCCATTTCTCCGGGCGACACCTGCGCCTGAATGAAATGATCCTCTACTTGTCCCAATATGTATTTAAACGCGACTGACGTCAGGCGGAACTCGTACAAGACTCGTTTTGCCGCAAACGTGGATCGAAGGAAGATGTGAAACATGATTGTGGCGTTTTCGTTCGCTGTCCGGGCAAAGGCATCGTCCCCCGGCACCACTACTGTTTTATTGCACAGGTCACGAATCGCATTGATCACATCTTTTGGATCCAGGTCGCTCTGCGTCTTGTCGGTGATCCGCTCATTACGCCGTGCGGTCGTTATCAACCGATCCAGATTTACCGGTAAGTAGGTATCTGTCTCCTTTCCGCGGGGTCGGGCTGTCAACACGCGTGCCAAACGGGTCCGATCATCCAACAGCTGCGACAACTCCTCCTGCAGCATGGTCGCTGTCGCCGTGTCACGGCGACAAGCCGTACGCACGCTTTCAGTCAGGTAGAACTCTCCAGGGCGCCCGGGAACTTGGCCAAACGAGTCGTCCAGTACATCCAGCACATATTTTGCTTCAAAAGCGCGACGGTTCAGTTCCAAATGCCGCAGGCTCTGCTTTTCAATCCAAACTGCATCCATTCCATCCTCTCCGTACAAAAATTGAATTACAGATCCTCTCACCGTCCGGACCGACCGGTCATACTTTGCCTGTACTGACTCCATGAATTTGACAAGCCGCCTCTGGATATACCCCACTTCCGCCGTCTTCACTGCCGTATCGATGCAACCCTCACGTCCTCCCATCGCGTGGAAAAAAAATTCCTGAGGGGTCAATCCCTTCAAGTAGGAATTTTCCACAAAGCCTCGCGATTCTGGCCCATAATCATCCTTCGAGAAATGTGGCAAGGAGCGGCGGGCAAAGCCGAAGGGGATACGCTTTCCTTCAACATTTTGCTGGCCTAAACAACACATGATTTGCGTGATATTGAAATTGTTCCCTTTGGAGCCACCTAGGATCATGGCAACAATATTGTTCGTGTAATCAATGGAGTTTCGCGCCATCTCACCCACACGTTCGGTCAAAGAATTTAACAGAGTGTTCACATTCATTTCAAACGCAGAAAACACCGTTTGGCCGGGCTGGGGTTCCAAACGCCCTTGTTGCGCGTCTTCCACAATCCGCCTGACTTTGCCCTTGGCAATTTCGATCTCTTTGGCGATATTAGTAAGCGTGTCAGTGTCGGCGACGGTATCCGCCACACCAATCGTGAACGAGTTCTGCAACAACCAGTAATTGACAACGTGTTGCACCTGGTTGATGGAAGGGGAGGTATATCGGGGGAAATTACCATGAAAAAAGGCAAAAAGATGCGATGTAAGCCATCTCGTGGTCCCGTCCCTCCCTAGGAAAGCGGTCTTTGCTAAGACCACAGTGTTACATCCCTCCCCGTCCCACCTACACACGGCACGACAACCCTTGTCGCGTTCACCTCAATGCATTGCGCTTTCACTTACCTGGATCATGAACCGCGCGGTCTCCTTCCACCCGTGGTCTAGCCATGTCACGTGGATAATCCCACCCGCTGAATTTCCAACCGATCGCTTGTCGATGACGCCCGTGATCACTTCTCCGTCCTGAATGAGCACCTGGGAGTCATTGGAGTTCAATTCGTCCTTGGGGGGGGGCTTCATGTTGCTGTTGCCCCGGTGGTTGCACCCTTTCGGCAAGACCAACGAAAACACTTGCTTCCCGGTCCAGAGCGGGCGCGGTTTCAAGATCGCGGGCATCGGCACCGGTGCCTGATGTTCTATTCCCAGGGACCCCACCCACATCAAAATATTCATCATCACGTCGCGTTCCACGAAGGTATCACGACGAGTCAGGCGTGAGCAACCCAGCAGAGAGTCTTGGACGATGCCCATAACAGGTGAGTTGGCTTGCGGAGAAACGATGTTGCGAGGCACCATCATGATTTGTTCCGCTTCTGCCCGCGCGTTTAACGTCTGGGGCAAGTGCAAATTCATCTCGTCCCCGTCGAAATCCGCGTTGTAGGGTGTGGTCACAGACAAATTCAGGCGGAAGGTGGACCAGTCCAGCACCTTGACGCGGTGACCCATGATCGACATTTTGTGCAAGGACGGCTGCCGGTTAAAGAGCACGACATCGTCGTCCCGCATGTGCCGTTCGACCGTCCAGCCCACATTCAAAGCCACCCCAGACGTGGACGGCGCGTACCTCAAGTCTTGCCGGGTCCCGTCATCTCGCACCACGTACTTTGCCCCTGGGTGGACATCTGGACCGTTCTCCACCAGCTGCTGGAGTTCCTGGATGTTCAGACGCGTCACTCGCTCTGGGACTGTCAGGTTCAACGCAATCGAGCGAGGGACCCCCACCTGGTCGATCTGCAGGTTAGGATCGGCGGTAATGACGGTCCGCGCCGAGAAATCCACCCGTTTGCCCATCAAATTTCCTCGGATTCGCCCTTCTTTCCCTCGAAGCCGCTGTCGAATTGTTTTAAGCACTTTCCCTGACTTGTGTTTCTCCTGATCGGCGTTCGCGCGCTCGTTGTCGAAGAAATTGGCAATTTTCTCCTGCAAATACAGCTCTAGCTTTTCCTGGATGTCTCGAGGTTCTCCTTTTTTCTTCGCATCCAAGAGCTTTAAATTCGCCTTGACAATCGTCGCCAGCTGATGCGTCAAATCGTCGTCCGAGCGCTGCGACCCGTCCATGACCACGGAGGGCCGGACATGGGGGGGGGGGACAGGAAAAACCGTGATAAGCAGCCATTCGGGGCGCGCCCAGCGTAAATCTAAGCCAAGCATCTCCACAGCGTCGTCCGACATGTTTTTAAATATGCGGTAGGCCTCCTCGGCCGGCAAATATTGCTTCCGGTCCGGATTCGGCGCTCCTCCTTCCGCCACGTCGGGGAATATGACCATGACACGCAAACCCTCCCGTCGATACACAGGTTGCATGGCACCACAACCTTGGTCTTCTGCAGCGGCTGCTGCCGCGAGTGGGTCTGCTGAAACGCCTTCGGGTACAGGGGAGCCGACGCACACACGTTTGGAGCCTTTCAGGCACAGCTCGTGCAGGGCCTTCAAACGGGCCGCGCGCCGCCGTGTGGCCAAGATACGTTTCACCATCTCGTCTTTCGGATCTATCATAAGGCGGGAGCAGTTGTAGCAAACGCATCGCAGTATCCGGAGGACGTCATCGACAAAGCCGACGTGATAGACAGGCTTGGCCAGTTCGATGTGCCCAAAGTGGCCCGGACACTCGTTCACGCGATTGCGCTGTCCCACTTGATTGTAGGTACAGCCGCATGTCTTGCAAGGGTCCCGTCGATCAAGGGACCCCATGCGCGGGTCATTGACTCCACCATACACCTGAAAAATGTCGGGGAGGCGAATGGGCGCTTGTGAGGGACGAGCGGGACAAGGGAGGGAGGCGACGCATCGACCCAACTTTCAGGCACATCCTCTCTATTATATGTGAAGGATCATCGATAATCAATGGTCCTTCAGCCTCGAACGCACCGGTCTTCCATTGAAGTAATTCTCAGCCTTGGAGATACCCGCCGGGAGGGGCTGTCGGTCCACTGTGGTCGCCTGCGTCACGGACATGCGGCGCTGCGCGATGATTCACAAGTGGCAAGAAATTCGTCAAGAAGTGAGAACGTGAACTGGTCATTCGCATTGGAGGCATCATGATGCGTACGATACGATGCCGGGGGTCGGCTGACCGGTCATGCACATTTCCTGTTGGGCTTTCTACAGCGGCTTCACGTCCATGAGACACGCTCTCTTCCACAGTGCAGTGACCAACGGTACTTACGATCTCTTCCGGTGACAACACTGACATTTGCACGCGAGCAACGGGCCGCACCCTTGCCTTCGAAACCTCAAAATATGAGTCCATGATGCTGACCGGACCCGCAGCCCTGTACACCAAGACTTCGTCGGGAACGCGTCAGCCCACGCGCCACAAAGCTCCCCCACCAGCAAGCTCGCTATGCGCAGTGCTGTTGAAGGTCAATGGTATGTTGGAAGTGGAGAAAAAGATTACATGTCTCAAATGATAGCACCAGCCTGCAGCAAGCAGTGGTCATCTCGCCAGTCGGCGGTTGCCGCTGAACTTGGCTCTTAGACCTCAATCACATCCATAGAATGGTTCCATGAGCCTTCGTCAACCAAAGCCTATTGCGAGAAGCAAATGAACCTACAGCTCTCCCATCCGGGTCAAGAGAACGCGTCTGTACACCACAAGTGGGTGGGGGGGGAGGAGAAGGAATGAAATGGAGAGAGGAGACAGACCATCACAGACATGTGCAGCGGCCAAACTAGAGCAGTTTTGTGCTTCCGCCAGCGATGTTATGATAATGGCAAGCTTTCCAGGAGGAAGCACGCTTAGTTATTTTAGGCATAGCTGTGCTGTAGCTCTCCTATCTATGCGATGCATGGTGGGTCGCGGAGGCAAGTGCTCTGGATCAACGCCATGGCTCTCGCCTGGATACTGGCTTTCTTTCTTGATGACCTTCCGCCTTGAACGCAATGCGACACTCCACTCATACCAAGCTGCCACCCGACAGGCTCAGAAGGCATAATATAAGAGCCCCTGGACCGCCACATCAATAACCACGGTGTGCACTGAGAAGAGTGAGCGCCCGCCACACATTTATTGGCACAATCGACGCGCGCGCCCAGGTGGGGATAGCGTATCGAGGGGGAGGAAACAAGAGTGGGCTGACCAGGCTCGTGGGCGAAAAAATCGTGCAGTGTCGTGAGATTGGTCACAGTGCTCTCATTCAAGGCACTGTTGCAGGACATCGTGTTGGTGAGCGCAAAGTGTGTGAAAGAACTCAGAGAAATACTCCTCAGACGGGGACGTGAGAGATGGCGGATAAACGCAAATTGCAGACTGAAATTGACCGAATTTTGAAGAAGGTGGACGAAGGGGTTGAGCTCTTCGATGAGATTTGGAAGAAGGTATATTCAGCCAGGGATCCCAACCACAAGGAAAAGTACGAGCAAGACCTGAAGAAGGAGATAAAGAAACTCCAACGCCACCGGGACCAGATTAAGACATGGCTGGGCCAGAACGATATCAAAGACAAGAAGAACTTGACGGAGGCGCGGAAACTGATTGAGAGCAAGATGGAGCAGTTCAAGGTGTGCGAGAAGGAGGCCAAGACCAAGAATTTCTCCAAGGAGGGCCTGGCCCGGGAGCAGAAAGTGGACCCGAAGGAGGCGGCGAAGAACAGGACGCGGGAGTGGCTGGGCGCCGCCGTGAACAAGCTAAACAACCAAATAGAGAGTTTTGACGCAGATTTGGAGCGGCTCATGGCGGGGAAGGGCAAGAATAAAAATAAGGAGGAGATCGCGACCTTGGAAGAGAGCATGGGTTGCCACAAGCAGCACGTGGCCAAGCTGGAACAGATCATTCGCTTGATGGACAACGACCTGCGAGAGCCAGAGATGATCGAAAAATGTAAAGAGGACATTGAATTTTTCGTGGAGGCGCACGAGGATGGGCAGTACGAGAGTCAGTACGACGACGACATGGAGATGTACGACATCCTGGAGCTCGACGAAGCCCCCATCCAGATCACCGACCTGCTCAGTCAGGGAGGCGGCCCGAAGAAGAGTCCAAGGGACGGAGAGGAAGGGGAGGAGGACGGGTCGCTGGGTGGCATGAGCGGCGGCGGGGAGGAGGACGACGTGGACCGGTCCACCTCGAGCAAGACCTCGGGCTCTTCCAACGGGGCCTCCAAGGAGAAGCGAGGGACAAGCGCGCAAGCTGGGGCCGTGGGAGCTGTCGGGGGTGGCGCGGGGGGTACTCCCGAACTCAAAGGGATCGGGAGACCGGGAAAAGTGCAGTTCAACTCCACCCCTACCGTGGTACGTGCTGTCGGGGCGGCAGCCCCCCGACCGGGCTTAGGAGGTAACAAAGCAACCTCCGTAGGGTCCACGGGAACGACAGGACCACGCCTGACGGCATCGGCGGTGGTCGCAGGCACGGGCCCTTCCCCGGGCAAGCCAACCGCGGCACAGGCGTTGAGAGGTAACCTGGCTGCGGCAGTGGTAGGGGGGGGAACGGGCGTGCCAGACGGTGCGACGGCGGGGACAACGCCAGCCACGGCGGCGGCGATCCTGGCAAGGGACAAGACCGCGCAGTCCGCAATGCAACCGCCCCAGCAACCTCAGCAAACACCACAACAACCCCTGCCATCCCAGCGCCTCCTCCCCCTCCGGCAGCAGCAAGCCTTGGCTGCTCAACAACAACAACTCGCCCAACAGCAGGCGGCACAGCAACAGGCCCTGATGGAGAGACAGAAGAATTTGCAACAACAACAACAACAACAGCAGCAGCAGCAGCAGCAGCAACAACAAATGACTGTCCGTCCATCTGCCTTCGTCCCACCTGCCTCGGCGGCGTCCAAGAGCTCTCCCCTCCCCCAAGGGAGCTCAAGTCCCATGACTGGAAGTCAGCAATCCACCCCACCCCTGCGCTCTGCTCCTGCTCCGTCGACCACTCAGCAGCAGCAACAACAAGGGACAGCACCGCACCGTGGTTCTCTGGGAGCCGAACAACCGATACAGCAGCAGCAGCAGCAGCAGCAGCAGCAACAACAGCAACAGCAGCACTTTCAGCAGCAGCAACCACAAAACAAACAACAGTATCAGCAGCAGCTTCACCGAGAACAACCGCCGCAGCAACAAGAACAGCAGCAGCAAGAACAAAATAAACAACAATCACAGCAGCAGCAACAACTGGCACAAGGACCACTGACGCAACCAGCAGAACACGCGTTTGGGGGGGGTCCTGGGAGTGCAGTGGCGACAGGCGGGGGGGGAGGGGAGCCGGCGATGGATGCGACAGCTGCTGCAAGCTTTTCGTCGGATGCTTCGCGTACAGCCCCTGAGACACTGCAGATGCAGCTGACCTACCTGAGTCGTGCCATGCAATACATCCCTACCCAGCACGACGCGGAGCGCCCCAAACAGTATTTTCCCCGCAACCCCTACCCGGTTCACTCGTCTTTCCCCCTTGCCCCGGCGCCAATTTTCGACTCTCCATCCATTTTCAAGAAGCTGGGCCCGGACACACTCTTCTTCATATTTTATTACCAGCAGGGAACCTACCAACAATACCTGGCTGCGAAAGAACTGAAAGAGCAGTCCTGGCGATTTCACAAAAAGTACATGACGTGGTTCCAGCGTCATGAAGAGCCCCAGGTCACGACAGAGGACTACGAGCAAGGAACATACGTCTACTTCGATTGCGAGTCGGGATGGTGCACGCGGATCAAACAAGCCTTCCGCTTCGATTACTCGGCCTTGGAGAATGACGAACCAAGGGGAGGCGAGAATTAGGGTTTCCGCCATGATGCGCAACAACCATGGAAGAAGGACAGGCTGTTCGTTTGTCTGAATTCAAAATGCGTCAAAATTGCAGCCGAAAAACGGGAATTAAAAGGAAAAAGCGTAATGATTCGACAGCCCCATTGGTGCTACCGTGAATTCTTCGAACAACACCCTTTCTAGATTGTGACTTGCATGCATATCTTCAGTCCCCCATTATTGTTTTTTCACTCGACTATAACTGCTCGGACGGGACAAGGTTCTCTGAGTTGCACTACAAAGTTGAGCGCTTCTTTCCTTGCTGCACGCTCATGATACTTAACATAATGCGGCAACCAAGGGGAACGAAAGCGTTATCCTCAACCAACACAGACATGTCTTGGACAAACAAACAGATGCAAATATTTAAAATACCGGTTATCACGATCACCACCACGCTTTGCTGCCATTTTACCCTCCTTTCCGT
>Ga0102934_1000742_pt1 | contig 22189 bp, 20 predicted proteins | sample SalPonR2_A_D1_MG_FD_78175 | JGI IMG/M metagenome (GOLD analysis project Ga0102934, IMG submission 78175) | Salt pond soil microbial communities from South San Francisco under conditions of wetland restoration - Salt Pond MetaG R2_A_D1_MG | ecosystem: Environmental > Aquatic > Marine > Intertidal... | reverse complement strand
TTTCCGGATGATTTTTTTCTCCGATTATGATCACTTTATATCCTTTTTCTTTTAGTTCTCGGGCTTTTTTTTGGGCATTTTGCACAATCGGACAAGTAGTGTTTTTTATGGTTAATTTTTTTTCTCGGGCTTGGTCTATAATTTTTTGCGATACCCCGTGCGCTTTGGTTATCAGGGTTCCTTTTTCAGTATCCTCTAAATCGTTTATAAAATTTATTCCGTCTTTGCGGAATTTATCCATTACTTGGCGATTGTGTACAATATTGCCCAAAAAATTGACAGGCCTGGGATCTTCTTTTAAGGATTTTCGGGCTATTTCTATGGATCTTTTGACCCCGAAACAAAATCCCAGTTTTTTGGCTATGATCGTTTTCATTTTTTAGTTTTTAATTCCTTATGACTTTTTAATAAATTAAAAAATTATTTTAACTATCAATTATTAGAGTTACCGGCCCGTCATTGATGAGATTTACTTCCATATGACTTTGGAATTTTCCCGTTTTTATGCCCAACCCTTCTTTTTTTAATTTTTTAACCAAATTTTTATAATATTCTTTTCCTTTTTTCGGGGATGCGGAGTCGCTGAAGTTGGGCTTGGTTCCTTTTCGGCAATTGCCATATAAAGTGAACTGGGGGATAAGCAAAATTTCTCCTTGGATCTCTCGGATAGACAGGCCCAGTTTTTTGTTTTTTTCAAAAATTTTTAGATTCAAAATTTTGTGAGCTATTTTGTTTATATCTTTTTCAGTATCATTCTTATGCACAGCCAAGAAAACCAATAAACCTTTTCGGATTCGGCTTATCGTTTTTTTGTTCGCTATTACTTCCCCTTCTTTGACTCTTTGAATAATCGTTCTCATAATTTAAAAATAGCACATACCTCGCAGATCCACAATATTTTTTTATTTATGAATTTGTCCTTTGTCCGGCCGGCAATAATATTTATGAGTTAGTAATTCGGCTTGGTATATGTTAAAATAAAAAAACCAAGAAAAAACTCAGTTTTTTATGAAAAGAAATTATTTTTTTGCTATTACTATTTTGGCCGGAACCATTATCGGCGGCGGAATGTTTGCCACTCCTTATGTGGTCAGTAAAGCCGGACTTTTACCCTTGTTTGTTTATTTACCGATTTTGACTTTTGTACAGTATACTCTTCATTCCATTTATGCCGAGATTATTCTTTCCACCCCGCAAAAACACCGTATGCCCGGATACGTAGGTTATTATAAAGGAGAAAGAGCCAAAAAGTGGACCCTTCTTATTTCCATAATCGGAAAACACGGAGCTTTGTTGGCTTATATTCTTTTGGGAGGAACCTTTTTATGCGGACTTTTAAGCCCATATTTGGGAGGAGATGTGTTTATTTATGCCACTATTTTATTTGTTATTGAATCCCTGATAGTCCTTTTTGGTTTAAGGTTAATTGCCGGGGTGGAATTTATCCTGAGTTTCCTTTTGGTTTTATTGGTTTTTTTGATCGCTTTTAAAAGCCAAGGGTTTTTTAGTTTAGATAATTTTACTTGGTTTGATAAAGAGTTTGTTTTTTTACCTTATGGGCCCATTTTTTTTGCCGTAGGAGGACAAGCGGCAATCCCGGAGATTTGCCGGCTCCTAAATCATAAAAAAGAGAAGATCAGAAGCGCTATCAAATGGGGCACAATATTCCCCGCTTTTTTAATGCTTTTTTTTGTTTTGGTGGTTGTGGGGGTAAGCGGAGCCAATACCAGCCCCGAGGCCTTGGTGGGCCTGAAGATGTATTTTCATAACGGAGTTATAACCGCCTCCCTGGTTTTCGGGCTCCTAACCATTATTACTTCTTTTTTGGTGATCAGCCAATCTTTGCGCGAGGTTTATTGGTGGGATTTAAAAATGAATAATAAGCTCTCCTGGGTGGTGGCTTGCGGTATTCCTTTCCTGCTTTATCTTTTGGGCATTAGCAATATTACCAAAGTGATAGGTTTGACAGGGTCTATTACCGGAGGAATTTTCGGAGTGATCTTGATACTTCTTTTGTTTAAGGTTAAAAAGGAAAGAAAAAAGCAGCCCGTCCTCCGGGTGGGTTTAGGTAAATTTTGGGCTTTCGTGCTTTGTTTTCTTTTTATTTTGGGGGTACTTTATGAGTTGTGGTATTTTATTAAATAATTTTTATATTTTATGAAGATAGCTATAATTTCCGATATTCACGACAATTTGGTTAATTTGGACAAGTGCCTGTCTTGGTGCAGGGATAATAAGATTGAAGCTGTGATTTGCCCCGGCGATGTTACCAATTCGGAAACCCTGGAATTTTTGGATAAAAATTCTCCCGGACCGGTTTATCTGGTTAGAGGAAATATGGAAATTTTTGAAGACGAGGAGGTTAAAAGTTTTTCTCAAATAGATTATGGAGGTCGGGTAGCTGTTTGGGAGATAGGAAGTTTAACTATCGGGGCTTGTCACGAACCCTTTTTAATTGCTAAGGTTTTGGAAAAGGGGGATTGTAATTTGGTGTTTTATGGACATACCCATAAACCGTGGGAAGAGAGGCGCCAAGGGACGCGGGTGGTTAATCCCGGAACGCTGGGAGGAGTTTTTAGTAAAGCCAGTTTCGCCTTTTATGACACGGAAAACAATAATTTGGAATTAAAATTAGTGGATGATTTATAAATAAATAAAAATAATTTATGTTGGATAAACAAATAAAAGAAGTTGCCCGGGAAGCGGCCCAGGAAGGAGGAAAAATTTTATATTCCCGTTTCCAGAGATTTGACCGCGGACAGGTAAAGCTTAAATCTGATCATGAGATCTTAACGCAAGCTGATTTGGCTTCAGAAAAAAAGATTTTGAGTATTATAAAGAAAGCTTTTCCCAAGCATAGAATTATATCCGAGGAAGCCGGAGATAATAAAAAAGACTCTGATTATCTTTGGGTGGTAGATCCTTTGGACGGAACTACTAATTTTTCTATGCATAACCCTCTTTTCTCTGTATCCATTGGTTTGTTTTATCAAGAGAGAGTGGTTTTGGGAATAGTTTACGCCCCTTTTTTGGACGAGCTTTATTTGGCCGAGGTGGGAGAGGGAGCCAAACTTTATTCTCCGGGTGATTCTTCCCGGGGCAGAAAGATGGGGGTTTCCGAAATAAGCGAAGGCAAGGTTTTGAATACTTTTTGTCACGGAAGCAAAGAAAAAGATATTAAAAGAGCGGTGAATTATCACAAAAAACAAAAATTGAATGATTTTGACTGCAGGCAATTGGGTAGTGCCGCCATAGAATTGGCTTTTGTAGCAGCCGGTCGCACCGAATCCATTGTAATTCCCGGAGCTCATCCTTGGGATGTGGCAGCCGGAGTTTTACTGGTTCGGGAAGCGGGGGGAAAAGTTACTGATTCCCAAGGAAGGGATTGGAACTTAAAAAGCAGGGATATGTTGGCCAGCAACGGCTTGATCTATAAACAGCTTTTAAGATCTTTAAATTAGCGAATAAAGCATTTATAGATCTAGATTTAATTTAAATTTTATTTATGATCGTTTCCAATACTGTTAGACAACCAGCGGTAGCCGGACAATTTTATCCGGGTTCCGCAGAAGAACTGAAAGAGCAGATCGCAAATTTTTTGGATCAGGCGGAAAACAGCCAGACCAATAAAAAAGTAAAAGCTTTAATAGTGCCGCATGCCGGTTATTCTTTTAGTGGACCGGTAGCGGCTGAGGCCTATAATCAGATAAAAGGAGAGGAAAGAGGAACAGTTATTGTGATATGCAATTCACATTCCGCTTTTTTCGAGGGCGTAGCTCTTAGTGAAGCGGATTATTGGTCCACTCCCCTGGGGCGGTTAGAGGTAGACAAGGAAAAATCTCAAAAATTATCAGAGAGCAACGAGCATATTGATTTTTATGAAAAAGCCCATGCCGGTGAGCATAGTTTGGAGGTCCAAATTCCTTTTTTACAAACGGTTCTTCAGTCCGGTTTTAAAGTGCTGCCGGTATTATTCGGCAATATTTCCGGTGAAGACGCCAAACAGCTTGCCGGGAATTTGGCGGATATTTTAAAGGAAAAAGATTTAATAGTGGTTTCCAGCGATATGTCACATTTTCCTCCTTATGAGGAAGCTAATCGGATAGATACTAAGACTTTAGAAATAATTGCGGAGAAAGATACGGAAGAATTGGAGAATCATATCAGTGAAGTTATGGAACAGGGGATCCCCGGAGAGGAAACTTTGTTATGCGGAGAAGACGGAGTTAAAACTATAATGGAGATGGCCAATTCCCTGGATTGGGAGAAAGGAAAAATATTAAAATACGCTAATAGCGGGGATACGGGTTTAGCTTCTAAAGACAGCGTGGTGGGGTACGGAGCAATGGTTTTTAACCACGGAGAGAAAAAAGAAGAAAAAGGCGGACAAGCGCAACAAAAAATAGATAATCAGAAAGAAAGCCAAGAAGAATTAAATTCTCAAGAGCAAGAGATTTTATTAAAAGTGGCTCGGGAAACAGTGGAAAGTTATGTTAAAGACGGCAAGATCCCGGAATTCAATATAAAAGAGGAAAAACTCCAAGAGCCCAGAGGAGCTTTTGTTACTTTAAAAAAAGGGGACCAATTAAGGGGGTGTATTGGCCAGATAGTACAAAGCGAGAAACCTTTATGGGAAGTGGTGGAAAAAATGGCCATTGCCGCCGCTGTTAAGGATCATCGTTTCTCTCCCGTGACCCCGGAGGAGCTCCCGGACTTGACTTATGAAATAAGCGTTTTATCTTTACCCGAGCCTGTTAATGATTGGCGGAATATTGAACCGGGAAAGCACGGAGTGATCGTGCGCAAAGGTGGTTATAGCGGAGTATTTCTTCCCCAGGTGGCGGAAGAGACCGGTTGGAATAAGGAAGAATTCCTTTCTCAGCTTTGTTGGCAGAAAGCCGGACTTCAGCCCGACAGTTTTAAAACTGATAAAGATTTGGAGATGTATACTTTTACTTCCGAGGTGTTTAGTAATTAAAAAATAAGTAAAATATGCAAATTAAGTAAAATAAGTTTTTAGATAAAAAATTTATTTATTTAATTTGCAATTAACATTTTATGAAATTAATTAGTAATTCTTTTTCTCACAATCAATCTATTCCGCACAAATACGGATGTGATGGAAAGGATATTAATCCGCATTTGCAGATAAGCGAGGTGCCCGAAGGGGCTGAAAACTTGGTTTTGATTATGGATGACCCTGATGCTCCTATGCCGAAAAGTTTTGTTCATTGGACTTTATGGAATATTGATCCGGCTACCGCCGAAATCTCCGAAGACAGCGTGCCCGAAGGCGCTATTCAGGGAATAAATGATTTCGGGAGCGCGGAATACGGAGGTCCTTGCCCTCCCTCCGGAGAGCATCGTTATTTCTTCCGTCTCTATGCCCTGGACAAAAAATTGGATTTAGAAGAGGGCGCGAGTCGAGAAGAATTAGAGCAAGCCATGGAAGGCGCGATTATAGAGCAAACCGAGTTAATCGGCCTCTACAGCCGAGACTAAACCAAATTCTTGATTCTTGATTCTTAATTCATTATTCATCATTCTAATCAAATATTCCCTTTAAATATTGTCCGGTATAACTTTTCTTGATATCAGCTACTTGTTTAGGAGTTCCTTGGGCGACAATTTTTCCTCCTTTGTCTCCTCCTTCAGGCCCCAGATCAATCAGCCAATCAGCTGATTTGATCACATCCAAATTGTGTTCGATTATAAGTACGGTATTGCCTTTATCCACTAATTTGTTTAAGACAGCCAAGAGGTTTTTAATATCGGCAAAATGAAGACCGGTGGTGGGCTCGTCCAAAATATAGAAAGTTCTGCCCGTGGATCTGCGAGCCAGCTCTGTGGCTAACTTGATTCTTTGCGCTTCTCCTCCGGACAAGGTGGTGGCCGATTGACCCAGGCGAATGTAGCCCAGGCCCACTTCTTGGAGCAGTTTTAGTTTTTGTTCCACCGCCGGAATGTTTTCAAAAAAATCCAAACCCTCTTCCACTGTCATTTCCAGAACATCGGCAATGTTTTTGCCTTTATAAGTTATTTCCAAAGCTTCTTTATTGTAGCGTTTTCCATGGCAGACTTCGCAATCCACGTAAACATCGGGTAAAAATTGCATTTCTATTTTTATCATTCCGTCTCCCCGGCAGGCCTCGCATCTTCCGCCCACCACATTAAAAGAGAAGCGCCCAGGTTTGTAGCCCCTGATCTTGGCTTCCGGAGTAGAGGCAAATAGTTCGCGAATAGGAGTAAAAGCGCCGGTATAGGTGGCCGGGTTGGAGCGGGGAGTCCGGCCGATGGGAGATTGGTCTATGTCAATAATTTTATCTATATATCTTAAACCTTCAATGCGGTCATGGGCTCCGGGCTCGTTTTTGGCTCTATAAAATTTTTGCGCCAGAGCGCGGGCCAGGATATCGCTCATTAAAGTGGATTTGCCTGAACCGGAAACTCCGGTTAAGGATATGAATCTCCCCAAAGGAAAATCAACATTAATATTTTTCAAATTATGTTCACGGGCGTTAATAATGGACAGGGTTTGGCCGTTTCCCGTGCGGAATTTTTTGGGAACAGGGATGGATTTTTTGCCGGATAAATATTGGCCGGTTAAGGATTTAGTATTTTTTTTGATATGAGCCGGGGTACCGGCAGCCACCAGTTTACCTCCGTGTTCTCCGGCCCCGGGACCAATATCCGCAATCCAGTCCGAGGAGGTGATGATATTTTCGTCATGTTCTACCACCACCACGGTATTGCCTAATTTTTTAAGGTTTTTTAAAGTTTTTATAAGTTTATCAATATCTCTTTGGTGAAGACCTATGGAGGGCTCATCCAAAATATACAAAACTCCGGTCAGGGCTGAACCGATTTGGGTTGCCAGTCTGATTCTTTGCGCCTCCCCTCCGGATAAACTTTTGGCCGCTCTGTCTAAAGTTAAATAGTCCAAGCCCACATTAAGGAGAAAATCCAGGCGGGATTTGATTTCTTTAATGATCTGAGAAGATATTTTTTTGTTTTTGGCGTTTAGTTTTTTTCCTTTTTCCAAATTCAGGAAAAATTTTTTGATTTTGGTGATATCTCGGGAAGAAATATCATAAATTGATAAGCCATCTATTTTTACTCCTAAAATTTCCGGTTTTAATCTTTTGCCCTTGCAAGCCGGACATTTGAATTCCCTCATATACTTGCCTATTTCTTTGCGGATATATTCGGATTCGGTCTGCCAATATCGCCTTTCCAGATTGGGAATAATACCTTCAAAATTGGTGGTGAATTCCCCGCTTAATTTTTCTCCATCATACTCAATATTATAGGTTTTGTCTTTAGAGCCGTATAAGATCACATTAAGTTGTTCCCGGCTTAAGTCTTTGATAGGAGTATTGAGATCAAAGCCGTGTTCTCCGGCTACGGTTCCCAGGATTCGGAGTATCCAAGTTTGTCCGGAAAGATTATGAGAGATGGGCTTGATTCCTCCTTGGGCAATAGTCAGTTTGGGATTAAGAATGATCTTCGGATCCATTTCCAGTTTGGTTCCCAACCCCGTACATTTGGGACAAGCTCCGTGCGGAGAATTAAAAGAAAAATGTCTGGGCTCAAGTTGTGGTAAGCTGATATCACAATCCGGGCAGGCAAATTCTTGGGAAAAAAGTTTTTCTTCTCCTTTTTTGTTTTCTGCCGGAGCCGAAGATATTAAGCCCCCGGAGAGCTCCAAGGCTTTTTCTACCGCTTCGCTCAGGCGGGAGACATCTTCCTTGTCAGTATTGATTTTAATTTTATCTACAATCACTTCTAAGCTGTGTTTTTTTTGTTTATTTACTTCTTGTTCCTTAGCTTCCTCCAGGGTATAAATTTTTTTATCAAAGCGGATGCGGGAGTAACCGGCTTGGGCTACATTGTCCAAGATATTTTTATGTTCTCCTTTTTTGTCTCGCACCAAGGGAGCCAGAATGAGAATTTCCTCCCCCGGATATTTTTCCAAAATTTTATCCGCAATTTCATCTACAGAATATTGTTTAATTTTTTTCCCGCACTTAGGACAGTGCGGAATTCCGATGCGGGCAAAAAGAAGGCGAAGATAATCATAAATTTCCGTAACCGTGCCCACTGTAGAGCGGGGATTATGAGTGGTTGATTTCTGGTCAATAGAGATGGCCGGGGAAAGGCCTTCAATAGAGTCTACATCCGGCTTATCCATTACTCCGATAAATTGACGGGCATAGGCGGACAAGGATTCCACATACCTTCTTTGGCCTTCGGCATAAAGAGTGTCAAAAGCCAGGCTGGATTTGCCCGAACCGGAAAGTCCGGTTAGGACCACCATTTTTTGGCGGGGAAGCTCCACGTCAATGTTTTTTAAATTATGAACCCGGGCTCCTTTAATTTTGATTTTGGAGTTGTTTTGATTAGCCATTTTTAGTTTGTTAAGTATGTTAATTAGAAAATAATTATACAGGAAATTTGCTTAGGAAGCAAGGAGGTTAGGTGTTAGGTTTTAAGGATTAGTTTTTAGGGTTTTAGAGATTAGGGATTAGGTATTAGGGGTTAGTTTTTAGGGTTTTAGAGATTAGGGATTAGAAATTAGAAATTAGATATTAGTTTTTAGGGCAGGGTAGGAAGTTGGTTTTTAAAAAGAATATATATTCGAATATATATTCTTAATTTTTTAAGAATAAAAAAAAGAGGTTGTCATTGATGACAACCTCGGTTGATTTTGTTTTTTGTTTTTTTTCGGCGCTTTGGGTGGCCCAGACTTGGTCTGTGCCCCTCAATTCGCCTGGCCGGTTTTTGTCCGGGGGTAAACATTTTTCCCCGGTGTCCGGCCTTTTTGCCTGAAGAAAAGGCATCCTCCCGGTGTGTCCGGCTGCTGTGATGGGCGTGTGGGTGTAGTCCGCGCGGCGAACTTTTTCGTGGCCACTTGCGGTTACCCGGTCGCCGATATTGCCTTGCGATACCCGCGATTCCCCCGATTTTGCGCGCGCGTTTTTTCAGGGGGGATTATTCGGGCTGATCGATGGCGTCTACGCCGGCTCTCAGTGCCTTTGGGAGGATGCCAGACCGGTATTAGTCCGGTCAGATAAATCCTGAAACCCAGGTTTCCCCGGTTCCGATGATTTGAATCATGGGCGTCTCCGTCAATGGGTGCCGGCGCTTGCAATGGCCATGGTGTTGCCCTTGGCAAGCACCGGGCCGTGGCGATAGGCCGGGCGGGTGATGGTGCCGTCAAAATTCTTTAATGTCTTTGCGGTTTCACACGGTCCTCTGATAATCATGGGCGCCTCCTTAGGCAAAAAAGGTATTAAAAAATGAGGATTTAAACTAAGACCCTATGCCTTAGCCAAATTCCTCAAATGAAAAGAACAAAAAATATAATAACATATTTAGAAATTTTGTCAAGAGCTTTTTTTGTTTTAGTACACACTTTTTGGCGGATTAGTTATTTAATAAATTTATGAACTATTTTGGTAGTAATAATTCCCAAAATAAAACCGATTACGGTAAAACCTATTAAAGTCGCCCATTCCAACCACCCCAGGGCCACGATCTTAAAATAATGGGCCAGAGGAGTATAAATTATGAGAAGTTGTAAGCCCAAAGAAAGAAGTAAAGATAAAACCAGGAACTTATTGGCGACCCAGTCTTTTAAGGAATGAAGATGTTCGTTGTATTTGATTACTCCTAAACGAACAAATTCAAATAAGATAAAGCCGGTAAAAATTATGGTTCGCGTTTTTTCCTGCCCCCAATTCAAGTTCAGGGTAAGGAAAAAGATTGCCAGTAGGATTACGGACATCAAGAGGCCGTTGCTGATTATTAAGATACCCAACTCTTTGTTTATAATCCCTTCTCGGGAGTTCCGGGGTTGGCGTGACATAACATCCGGACGAGCCGGATCCACAGAAAGAGCCAGGGCCACTAAGCCGTCTGTGATCAAATTGATCCATAAGATCTGTACCGGGAATAAGGCCACAAAGGGAAGAGTTAAAGTGGCTACCAATATTACTAAAACTTCGGCCAGATTACAGGTTAACAGATAATTTACGAATTTGCGGATATTATCAAAAATTCGCCTGCCCTCCTGGATGGCGTTTCTAATAGTGGCGAAATTGTCGTCCAAAAGGATTATATCACTGGCTTGTTTGGAAACTTCGGTGCCTTTAGTGCCCATAGCCACCCCTACATCTGATTTTTTCAGGGCCAGAGCGTCATTTACTCCGTCTCCGGTCATGGCCACTACTTGGCCCTGGTTTTGTAAGGAAGTTAAGAGCTTTAATTTATGAAAAGGAGAGGTGCGGGCGAAAATGTTATTGCCTTTGGCTAAAAGTTTATCAATTTCAGCCCCTTTTAATTTCTCCAAGTCTTCGCCGATATAGACTTCCGGACTTGTTATCCCCACTTTTCGGGCTATGGATTGGGCGGTTAAGGGATTGTCTCCGGTTATCATAATGGTTCTGATTCCGGCATTTTGGCACTCCTTAACCGATTTTTTAGCTTCTTTGCGCACCGGATCGTTAAGATAAATTAAGGAGATAAAAATTAGGTTATCTTCAGTTAATTTTCCGCTTTTTTTATAAGCTAAAGCCAAGACGCGATAACTCTGGGAGGCCAGTTTTTTGTTTTTTTTCAAAATTTTTTCTTTTTCGGTTTGGCTTAATTTTTTGTTTCCCCCGGGAGTGGCCACTTTATCGCATTTTTCGATTATGACCTCCGGAGCCCCTTTGGAGAAGATCCATTTGTTTTTGTCCAGGGTCTGCATCACGGTCATCATTTTTCTTTTACTGGTAAAAGATATCTCTCCGTTTCTTTGACCCTCTTTTTTTATTTCTTTTTGAGCGTATTGTTTTAAAGCGATCTCGGTTTCATCCCCCACCCATTTTTTTTCTCCTTCTTTGTAAATTTGTTTGGCATCATTGCAGTAATAAGCGCATTGGTAGGAAATATTTTTAATCGCATTATTATGCTCGTTACTCCAAATATTCTTAACTTTCATATTTCCTTGAGTAAGAGTGCCGGTTTTGTCGGTGCAGATGGTGTTGATGCTGCCGATGGATTCGGTGGTGGCCAGTTTTCGGATCAGGGCGTTGCGGGCCACCATACTTTTAGCCCCCAAGGAAAGAGCCAGGGTGATAACCGCGGGGAGACCTTCGGGTATGGCGGCCACAGCCAAAGACACCGCGATTAAACCGGTTTGCAGCCAGCCGAATTTGGCAAAGCCGGCTAAAAAAGTTAAAAGAATAATAAACCCGGTCCCCACTACCAATTTATTGCTGAACTTGTGCATGTGTTTTTGAAAAGGGGTTTTTTCTTCTTGAATATTCTGCATTTTCTCCGCAATTCTCCCCACTTTAGTTTTCATACCCGTGGCGTGAACCTCGGCCTTTAACCTTCCGGACAAAACACTGCAACTGGAATAGATATATTTATCTTTTTGTTTGTGTACGGCTTTGGATTCTCCGGTCAGGACCGATTCATTGATTTCCGCTTTTCCTTTTAGGATTTTGGCATCAGCCGGGATTACATCTCCGCCCTCCAAAACGATTATATCCCCGGGCACGATCTGCCAGGCCTTGACCTCTCTTTCTTTTCCCCCCCGAATAACTTTGGCTTTGGGGGTGGCCATTTTTTTCAAGGCCTCGATCGCTTTTTCCGCTTTGTAATCCTGAATAAATCCGGCGACCCCGGAAGCTAAAACTATGATCACAATTAAGGTCGAATCCACATAATTTTCGCCTTGATAATAGTTAACCAAAAAAGAAATAATCGCGGCTATGATCAAAATAATGATCAAAGGGGATTTGAATTGAGAAATTAAAATTTTAATAGGATTTATTTTTTGAGTCCTTTTGATTTTATTGGGACCGTATTGATCTAATCTTTTTTGGGCTTCTTTTGAACTAAGTCCTTTTATTTTTTGAGTCATAAATAATTTAATATTAAGCGGTTTTGGGTTTTTTTATTTCCCAGCGCACCAAAAGATTGGCAAAAAGAAGGGGAACTATGAATTTAAAAACAATACTGGAAGCAATGATCACGGAGTAAAGCTGAGTGTCTATAATATTATTATTAAAAAGTATTTTTATGATAATAATACTTGTGCTAAAGCGGACGGATAAGCCGATTCCCAGAAGTATGGACCTTTTTAATCCCAATTCTTTTTTACCCACAATCAAGCTTCCCAAAATTTTAGCTCCTTTAGTGACTAAAACCAAAGCTAAAACAATCAGGGGCGCGGTTGCCAGGTAGCCCATATCCATTTCCAGGCCCACCCAAAAAAAGAAAATCGGGGCGAACAGGCCGTAGCTCAAAGTTTTGATCTCGGTTTCAATCATTTTTAGTTTTTTAGCCGGCAAGAGATTTTTAATACTGATTCCGGCCAGCAAAGCGCCCAGTGCCCCGGCCTCGGCATAGCTTCCGATCCCTATAAATAAAAAGAAGATAAAAACCGTAAAGAGGAACAAGGTTTTTATATTAAAAAATTTAAAATATTCCTTGCTTTTTTTAAAATTAACCAAAAGTAAAGCCAAGATTAGCAAGAGAATCAAGGATAAAGCCATACCGGCAGCATTAAAACTGCTTCCGCTTGTGCCTCCGATCACTATTATTACCGTAATTAAAACCGAGATTTCAATAATATCGTCCAGAGCCCCGATGCTGATAATTGATTGGCCCAGCTTGGTTTTGGTTATTTTAAATTCATCCAGGATGGGAATCAAAATAGCTTCCCCCACTGTGGCAAAAGAAAGGGCCACTAAAGAAGAGACACCCCATCCGTATCCGAATAAAAAATGAATAAGAGTGCTTCCCAGGATAGCTTCTAGGAAAATAATAAAAAAAGTGGCTCGAAATATAAAACCGCTTTTTTTCTTGAGTTTAGTGAGGTTTATATCCAGCCCGATCATAAAAAGCAGGAAATACATTCCCAGTTCAGCTAAAAACTCAAAAGAGTCAGAATCAGTTAAGCTTTGAAAAGGGTTGTAAACAGCTGCCAAAGCGCCCAAAATTAGGGCGGCAAAAATCCAGGGAACCCGGATTTTTTCTATGCCTTTACCAATTATAAAAGTCAATAAAAAAATCGTGCTTAAGAATAAAAAAATATTCATAAAATGAGTTTAAGTATATGTTTATTTTAACAAATTTGGTATAAAAGACCAACAGGAAATTATTTGTAGATTTATATTTGTTGATTCGCGGGGCGGTTTGCTGTTATACTTTAATTATAATTTTATGTCCGGTAATAGTGAGGCCCGGTAGTCAATAAGACCCGAGTATTTCAAGTTTAAAATAACAATTAATAAAAAACATCAAATGTTTATATTTTTTTACGGCGAGGATACTTTTCGGGCCAATCGAAAGATCCAAGAGCTAAAAAAAAGATTTTTAACCCAGATCGGCGGAGGCGAGGATAGTATCAGTTTTTTGGATGGTTCTGAAGCCGACTTATCCGAAATAAAGGAAAAAATCAGCGCCTCCTCTCTTTTTAGTTCCGGAAATAAAAGAATGATTGTTTTGAAAAATACTTTTCAAAATCCTCAGCTTTCAGAGCTTTCCGAATATTTTCGTACTCAAAAAGAAGAGACCGATAATACCGTAATTTTTTGGGAGCCGCGGATCAAAAGCAAAAGAAAAGGAGCTAAAACCGAAATATTGATGATCGATTCCGTGGGCAGAGAAAAACCTTTGAGCAAAAAGGCGCGGGCTTGGTTTGAATTTTTGAATTCGCAAAAATTCAGTCAGGAATTTTTTCTTTTGTCCAATACCGAGCTTAATAAATGGGTTCGGGAAGAGTTTAAATCTCGAGGAGGAGAAATAAGCACTAAAGCTTGCGAGCTTTTGATTAGCTTGGTGGGTAATAATTTATGGCAATTGAACCAAGAAATAAACAAATTGATTTATTATAAAAAAGGCCAGGGAGCTGATGCCGGCCAAACAGTAGAACCCGAAGAGGTGGAAGAGTTGGTGGAGGGCCTGTTTGATCAGGATATTTTTGCCCTAACCGACGCTATTAGTAATCAAAATTATTCTTTGGCAGTTAATTTATTGGAAAAACAATATTCAGCCGGAGTTAATGAATATTATCTTCTTAATATGATCACTCGGCAGATCAAAATACTCTTGCAAATCCGACAATGTTTAGACGAAGGAGAAAGCTCTCGTAAAATGATCAGCAGTCTGGGCCTTCACCCCTTTGTGGTTCAAAAGGGCATTAATCAAGCAAGAAAATTTAGTTTAATTAAATTAAAAAGATCCCTCAATTCTTTAGTGGAAATGGATTATCTTTGGAAATCCGGTCAAAGTGATTCGCGAGTTGATCTGGATTTATTTCTTTTAAGAGTTTAAAACAATGCTTAAGATAGTAATAGATACCAATCTTTTGGTTGCCCACCTTTTTAATAAAAAAAGTTTTGCCGCTCGAATAATTAATTTATCCCGGCAAGGAGAGATCGAAATATTATGGAGTGACGCTATTAAAAAAGAAGCCGAGTATATTCTGAGCAATATTAGTCGTTCAGCCAATCGAAAGAAATTGGAGTGGAACAAAATTTTTAAAGAAAAAAATAAGATAAAAAATCCTCCCCGCTTGCGGGTTATCGCGGAAGACCCGGAAGATGATAAATTCTTGGCGTGCGCTTGGGCGGGAGGAGCGGATCTAATAGTTTCCAGCGATCGTCATTTATTGGACTTGGGTAGTTTCAGAAAAATCCCCATTAAAGGAACCAAGGATTCCTGGAGGGTTATTATAGAAAAAAACAGAAAATAATAAATCAAAAAAGGAGACAGAGGTATGAGCCGAAAAAAGATATTCGTTTAAAAAGCCGAATGATCAAGTAAAAAAAGAGGAGGGAAGGGCAGAAAAACTGAAAAAGAAGAGAGAAAAAAGCTAACTCAGCAAAATATACTTTAATTTCCGTTTTTTATTGTTTGGCCGCAAGTTTTAAAAATAAAGACTGCGGTTCTTTTATTTTTAAAACAAAAATGTTATTCTTTTTTTTACTTAATATTTTTTATGGATTTACAAGCGATTTTTAAAATTTTAAACTCAGAACCGAATTATAGGCGGCGGCAATTGGAAAAAGCTCTTTTTGTTGATTTGATTTCGGACTGGAACGGAATTACCACTTTGCCCAAAAGTTTAAGAGAAAAATTGTCTCAAGTTTCGAGTTTGAATATACGGGGAGAAATTTTTGAATCTTCTCGAAAAGATACTTTTAAAGCCCTTTTTACTTTAAAAGACGGAGAAAAAATAGAAGCGGTTTTAATGCGCCATCGGGACAAAAGAAATACGGTTTGCGTTTCTTCTCAAGTAGGGTGTTCTCTGGGTTGTAAATTTTGTGCTACCGGCGGGGCCGGTTTTGAGCGCAATTTAGATTGGGAGGAAATAGTGGAGCAAGTATTGTTTTTTGCTCGGATTTTAAAGACCGAAGGCAAAAAGGTAAGTAATGTGGTTTTTATGGGTATGGGCGAACCTTTCCTTAATTATGAAAATGTCTGGGGGGCAATAAGATTTTTAAATAGTAAAGATACTTTTAATTTGGGAGCCAGACGCATCTCTATTTCCACTATTGGAATTACTGAAGGGATTAGAAAAATGGCTCGGGAGGGCCTGGAGGTTAATTTGGCTGTTTCCTTGCATGCTCCCACGGATGAGCTTAGAGAAAAAATAATTCCGATTAATAAAAAATATAAAATTCAGCAAGTTTTAGAAGCGGTTGATTATTATATAGACAAAACCAACCGTAAAGTTATGTTTGAGTATCTTTTAATCAAAGATTTTAATGATTCGGAAGAAGAGGCGCGAAAATTGGCCCGATTAATGAAACAGAAACTTTATTTGGTTAATTTAATCCCTTGTAATTTTGTCGGAGAATTTAAGGCTCCGGAGGCGGGTCGCATAAAGAGATTTAGAAATATTTTGGGAAAAGAGGGCGTTCAAGTGACCCAAAGAGTCAGTCAGGGCCGAGATATAGCCGGGGCCTGCGGCCAGTTAGCCGGCAAAAAATAAGCTTAGATTGAAAGTTTTTGATTATTTTTTTCGTATAAAAAAGATATGGAGAAAACTCCTCAAAAATGCCGTGAACGGGATGACAGTAGTTTGGTTCGTTTAAGCCTGAAGAACGAGGACTACTTCTTTTATTTAATGGAAAGGTATGAAAATCGCTTGTTGAATTTTATTACCAAGATTTCCCACATTAATCGGGATGAAGCCGAGGATGTTTTGCAGGAAGTTTTTATAAAAGTTTTCCGCAACTTGGCCTCTTTTGACAAGAGTTTGAGTTTTTCCGCTTGGATTTACCGAATTACGAGAAATGAAACCTTCAGTCATTTTCGTAAAAATAAAGTTTATTACAACGGATTGGGAGCGGAAGAAAATGAAAAACTTTTAAACAGATTGAAGTCTGAATTGGATTTGGCCGGGGAATTGGACTATAAATTTCTTAAAGAAAATATTGATAAGGTTTTAAAGCGATTAGATAATAAATACCGGGAAGTTTTGGTTTTGAAATATTTAGAAGGGAAGGATTATAAGGAAATAGCGGATATTTTAAAAAAGCCCTTGGGAACTGTCGCCACTCTACTAAAAAGAGGAAGAAATAATTTTTGGGAACAAGCCCGGGATATGAAAATGAAATTTTAAAAATATGACCAAAAAAATCAGTGAAAAAATTTTTCGGAAAATTAAAGAGGATCATCTCAAGCCCAGGCCCAGATGGGAGTTTTTGCTTAAGGATTATACCGTTTGGACTTTGTTCGGAATTTCTTTGATTATCGGAGGTCTGGCGGTTTCGGTAATCTTTCATATGGTGGTTAATAATGATTGGGATTTATATCAGTATGTTTCCGGGAATTTCTCAGGCTTTCTTTTGGCCACTCTTCCCTATTTTTGGCTGATAATTTTGGCTTTTTTTATTGTTTCGGCTTATTACAATTTAAAACATACCAAAAAAGGATATTTATTGAGTCTGGGAAAAATTTTGGTTTTAAGTTTATTGATCAGTGTTTTTCTGGGCGGTGGCTTGTATGCGGCGGGCTTAAGCGAGCCTATAAATAATGTTTTTAGCCGGAAAATCCCTTTTTACAAAGAAACCTTGGAGCGCAGATGTAAAATGTGGAATCGTCCCCAAAAAGGACTTTTAGCCGGCAGGGTTTTGGAAGTGGAAAGCCCGCAAAAATTTTATTTACTTGATTTTAATAATAAAAATTGGTGTGTGGAATGTCCCCAACTTTCCCAATGCCCGCATATTCAAGAAGGTTTTAATAATTCGGTTAAAATAATAGGAAAAACAGGCAAGGATTGTTTTCAGGCCAGGGACATTAAACTTTTTAAAACCGCCCCTGCTTTTAAATCCGAGCATCGTTCCGGGAGTTTTAAGTCTTTTCGATAGAAAAAATTTTTGGCCGTGAAAGAAATTAAGACTGTCCGGCGTAATAAAGATTAGAAGGCCTAAAATATCCCGGGTAAATAGATTAATAACTAATTATAAAAATATGACAAATTCAAAAATGATTACCGGCGCGGCTGCCTTAGTGGCTTTAATCGCCGTAGTCGGAATCGCCGGAGCCAGTTATGCCTACCAAGGGAATCCCGAAGTTCAGGGGCCGAATTATTCCCCGGAAAGACATAAAGCCATGGAAACCTCTTTGGAGGAGGGTAATTACCGGGCCTGGGAAGAGTTAATGGGAGACCGAGGTAGAGTTGCCGAGGTGGTTACAGAGGAAAATTTTGCCAAATTCGCTCAGGCGCATAAGCTGGTCGAGCAAGGCGACCTGGAAGGCGCTCGCGAAATCCGGGAAGAGCTGGGGCTTAATCAAGGTTTTCAAAGAGGAGGACTCTATAAAAACGGTAAAGGTGTGGATTCGGAAACCAGAGAAAAAATGTGGCAGGCCCTGGAAACCGGTGATTATGAATCTTGGAAAAATTTAAAATCAGACCGCCCGTTTGTTCAGGGTTTATCTCAAGAAGATTTTGAAAAGTTGGTAGAAGTTCATAATTTGAGACAGGAAGGTAATTTTGAGAAAGCGAGCAAAATTAAAGATAGCTTGGGTATGAGCAAAGAAAGAAAAGGCAAGGCAATGAAAGACAAAAGCTTGGGTTGTGGTAATTGTCCTATGTTTCAAAATTAAGCCAGATTTTTTTCATAGCTTGACTTAGGATATTTTTCCAAAAAAGGCCGTTTCTAAAAAAGAAACGGCCTTTTAAATTTGTTTTATAGTTTTTCGGCAAAATAGTTTTCCAGTTCTTCAATTTTTATCCTAACTTGTTTCATGCTGTCTCGGTCGCGGACAGTTACGGTATTATCTTTTTCCAGGGTATCAAAATCCACGGTTATACAATAAGGTGTCCCCACCTCATCTTGGCGGCGGTATCTTTTGCCAATACTGCCTACTTCGTCGTATTCGCAAGTGTAGTTATATTTTAGATTCTCAAAAATCTCTTGAGATTTTTTAACCAATTCGGGTTTGTTTTTCAGAAGCGGGAAGATCGCGATTTTAATAGGCGCGATTTTTTTGGGAAATTTCATTACTATCCTGGTTTCTTTTTCCACTTTTTCTTCTTTATAGGCGGCCAGTAGGGTTGCCAGAATGGTTCTATCCAAACCAAAAGAAGGTTCAAGTACATGGGGAACCACTTTTTCCTTGGTTTCCGGGTCATAATATTCCAGGTTCTCCCGGGAATATTTGGAGTGTTGACTTAAATCAAAATCACCGCGGTGAGCAAGACCATAAAGCTCTTTAAATCCAAAAGGGAATTTATACTCTATATCCACGGTTTTTCGGGAATAGTGAGAGAGTTTTTCCGGTGGATGTTCGTTGCGTTTTAAATCTTTTTTTTCTACCCCCGCTTCCTGGACAAATTCTTCCATAAGTTCAAGCCAATTTTTAAAAATCGGTTCCCATTTAGTCTTCGGATGAATAAAATATTCAATTTCCATTTGTTCAAATTCTCTTAGGCGAAAGATAAAATTTCCGGCTACGATTTCGTTGCGGAAGGCCTTGCCGATTTGAGCGACTCCAAAAGGCAATTTTACCCTCATGGAATCCAATATATTTTTAAATTCAATAAAAATAGCTCCGGCTGTCTCCGGTCTGAAGTAAATCGGTTCTTCAATTCCGTTCATCTCGGTTTGAAACATAAGATTGAATTTTTTAACCTCGCTCCAATCAAAATCGCCGCACTCCGGGCATTTGATTTTATTTTCCTTAATAGCCTTTTCCATTTTTTTATTTTCCCCTTCCAAGTCTTCTCCGGTTACCTCTTCCACCAAATGATCGGCCCGAAATCTTTTCTTGCATTTTTTACAATCCACTAAAGCGTCATTAAAGCCGGTGGTGTGACCGGAAGCTTCCCACATTTTGGGGTGAAGCAGAATGGGGCCGTCTATACCCACGACGTCACTTCTCTCGCTCACGAATTTTTTCCACCAGAGTTGTTTAAGATTGTTCTTTAATTCCACTCCGTAAGGTCCGTAACTATAGGAGTTAGCCAGACCGCCGTAGATCTCCGAAGCAGGAAAAAGAAAGCCCCGTCTTTTGCAAAGGGAAATAATCTTTTCCATTTTATTAGAGTTTTCGTTTTGTTTAGACATATTTAGGAGAACCCCTTCTTGATCCTCCACTTATCAAGGAGAGGAGATGGACGGGGTTTGTTAGTTTAATTTGATTTACGGTTTATTACCTTGCGGGGTTGATCCTGAGGGTGATTGTTCCCTTAAGTCGCGCTAATCAGGCCAAAGGTTGGTAATTCATTTTTTAAAAAAAGTTTTTAAATTTAAAAAAATCCCGTTCCCGCAATCCAAAATTTTTTAGATTGCTAGAACGAGATTTTCCCCGCGGTTCCATCTAGCTTTGTCTCGCCGAATCCGCTGATTGGCGGAGAAGGCGGGCTTGCCCGGTTAATCCTAAAGATTAAACAATATCAGCCCATACCTTTGGCGAAACCACCTTAATTATTTAATTGTCCTAAAGGGTGCCAATCTCCCTTTATTAAAATAGTACAGAAAACTTTAATAAGTGTCAATTATGTTCATGGACTTGTACATTGATTATGCTCTAAATTTAAATAAAAATCACCAGATTATTTTTTTAAACAGCTATAGAATCTTGTTCGCTGTTAAAAATATAAATGATATTCTGCTTTTTAAAGAGTTTATTTTATACCCCATTTTTTCAAGAATTCCTTAGCCTCCTTTTTTAAACTGCAGATGCGGTAGGCGGAATAAAAAAAACTGAAAGCAATGGCCAGAATAACTATTCCTACCAGCCAGCGCAGGAGGAATTGGGTAACAATAATCAGAATTGCCAGAATAACCAAAAACAGTCCGGTGGCGGACAGGGTTAAAATCAGGCCGTTGATTTTTTTGTTAGTTGTTTTTATTAAATCTTTCATATTATTATTTTAGCACTTTTTCTTTTTAAAGCAAAGTCAGAGATCAATTGAAATTATAATTACCTTTTGCTAAACTAATATTATAAAATGTAAAAACAAATTTGTGATATTTCCGCCCAAGGTGGACAGGTGTGACAAGATTTGTGAATTTGTAATTAAACCTATGAATTTAGACAATACTAAAAAAATTTATAAAATGGATCCGGGTCTGGTGGCTGAATCAATCGGTTTACTGCCGGAGCAGATCAGACAAGTCAGAGAAGATGCGCCTTTAGTCCGAATTCCCGAAGGACACACCCAAGTTAGAAAAATCGTTTTGAACGGCATGGGGGGGTCTAATTTGGGAGGGAGGATCATTAAAGCTTGTTTGGCTGATAAGCTTAAAGCTCCCCTGGATATAGTTCCGGGATATGAAGTGCCCGGTTATGTAGACCGGAAGACCTTGTATATTATCTCTTCTTATTCCGGTAATACCGAGGAGCCTTTAAGTGTTTATGAAAAAGTAAAAAAAAGCGGAGCCAAGATCATGGGCATTACTTCCAGTCACGAAAAAAATAAGTTGGAGAAATTAATGATCAAAGACAATATTCCCGGATTTATTTTTAAACCTCTGCATAATCCCTCAGAACAGCCCAGGATCGGTTTGGGCTATTCCATTTTCGGACTCTTAATTCTCTTGGAAAAAGCGGGACTGCTGAATTTAGATGAAAAAGAAGCGGAGTCTATAATCAAAAAGTTGCGGGATGATAATTTTATTTTTCGTCCTGAGAGCGAGAGCCAAAAAAATCCGGCTAAAAAAATAGCTCAAGAGTTGAAAGGCAAAATCCCTATTTTAGTGGGAGCGGAATTTTTAGAAGGCAATCTTCACACTCTGCGTAATCAGTTTTGCGAGAATTCCAAAAATTTTGCCGATTACCTAAGTTTGCCCGAGCTTAACCATTATTTATTGGAAAGTCTTTCTCATCCCGTAGCCAACAAGAAGAATTTAGTGTTTTTATTTTTGGACTCGGACAAATATCATCCTCGGGTGCAAAAAAGAAGCGAGCTAACCAAACAAGTAGCAAAGAAAAACGGAATTAAAGTTTTGGATTATAAAACAGAAAAAGGATCTCGCCTAAATCAGTGTGCTCGGGTCTTACAATTCGGCTCTTGGTTGTCTTTTTATTTGGGTATCCTGAATAATGTAAATCCTTCTCAAATCCCTTGGGTGGATTGGTTTAAAAAAGAACTAAAGTAATTTTTATAAATAAGCATTGAACATACCATTGAACATACCATGGTATGTTCATACAAAAAACTGATTCTTTAAGGACCAGTTTTTTTGTTTGTGACCCGTAGGGGCCCAGCCCTTCTTGGGGAAGGGCTGGATGAAAATCTCACCGCTTAGTTGGATTTTAAAACCTTTTTCAAATTTATTTAAATTAATTTCTCTTTCCACCTTTGGTTATCAGGGGTTCTCATCCCCGTAGGAGCTAAATAAAAAAGATGCCACTTCGTGACACCTTTTTATTTGTGACCCGTAGGGGCCCAGCCCTTCTTGGGGAAGGGCTGGATGAAAATCTCACCGCTTAGACTTTGCTCTCTAAAGTTTTTTTGTATTTTTATCTCTTTGTTTGCCTATTACCTTTGGTTATCAGGGGTTCTCATCCCCATAGGACACAAATAAAAAAGATGCCACTTCGTGACACCTTTTTATTTGTGACCCGTAGGGGAATCGAACCCCGGTTACCAGGATGCCACCCAGAGGGTGGTCAGCCTCTGGCTGAAAAACCTGGTCTTCTGACAAAAAGATAATTAAAGAAGATGTTTATT
>Ga0102934_1000741_pt1 | contig 22191 bp, 16 predicted proteins | sample SalPonR2_A_D1_MG_FD_78175 | JGI IMG/M metagenome (GOLD analysis project Ga0102934, IMG submission 78175) | Salt pond soil microbial communities from South San Francisco under conditions of wetland restoration - Salt Pond MetaG R2_A_D1_MG | ecosystem: Environmental > Aquatic > Marine > Intertidal... | reverse complement strand
TAATTATTGTTTTACTATTTTATAAGTTTTATGGTCGGTTCCGGCTACAATTTTTACAATATAAATTCCCGGGTTTTTATCGCGTATATCCAAATTTTTATTTAATATATTTACCTTACTGTATTTGCGTAATTCAATTAATCGTCCCATTAAATCAAATATATAAAGGTTTGCATTAGACCTGGCACTTAATTCTGCTTCAATAGTAAGGTTTCCGTTGGTTGGATTAGGAAATATTTTAACAGATTGTATCTCTACAAATTTATTGTTCAAAATATTTTCTTCTAATTCTCCATTTTCATTTTTATTCCCGGCTTTCACCTCAATAATTTTAATGATTGATGCTGTACAAACAGAGTTACTCACGTGTAAATTAACCTGATACTCTCCTTTACCATAGTAAACATGTACAGGATTTTGTAACACCGATTGCTGTAAGTCGCCAAACTCCCACAACCAATTCGTAGGTTCAGGTTCAGACATATCAACAAATAAAACAGAATCTCCTGCTGTTAATTTACTGTTTATAACAAACATTGGATCAATAGAAAGGCTGGTAGGCTTTATCTGAATGGTATCTCTTGTAACACAACTGTACTCATTGGTTACCTGCACCCAAAAGGTTCCTGTATCAGAAACTTCATAAAGACGTCCATACTTTTCATCATTTTCAGAGCTTCCCCACTCATAAGCAAAGCCATCAGTACCTGCATCTAAAATTATATTTTCACCTGTACACCAATACATATCAGGCCCCAATTGCACATCAGGCAAAGGCCTTTCGGTTACCACAATCGTATCAGCATCGGAACAACCATTGGTATGAAAAGCTTTCACAATATAAGTTCCTCCTGTTGTCACTAACATAGTATCTCCGGTTGAATATCCATTCCATTCAAATGAATAAGCAGGATCGTGCAACCCTGTTCGTAATATTTTGGAATCATTTTCACATAACTGTAAATCGGGGCCCAAATAGGGTTTTGTAACATAATTGATAGTAACATCTACCGAGTCGGTAATCGAACAGTTATTCCCATTGGTTATTGTAACGGCATAGTCACCTGTTTGATATACTTTTCGTTTTTGAGTGGTTATATTATCGCTCCACAAAAAGTTTGCCCCAAAGTTACCGGCATCCAGCTCAACCTCATTACAACCTGTTATTTTTTCCGGCAAATTAAAAGTTGGTATTTCGGTAAAAGATACCTTTGACTGATTAGACCCGGATAAACAACCATATATATTTTCAACATTCACATAATATACTCCACTACCGTCTGTTACAGATTCAATAATAATTGTTGAATCTGAAGAACCATTATTCCAGAAATAAGATACAATATCCTCACTATAAGCTGACATTTCTACCCTTTCGTTTCCACAAGCTACAATTTCATCTTGTAAAATAACTTCCGACACCGGATAAAAAATTACACTTACAGTATCAGCGTTTATACATCCATAACTATTTTCAACTTTAACATTGTAGCTTTTTTCAGTAACATTGTTGTTATTAACTTCAGGATAAATTACTGATGTTGTTTCTCCGGTATTCCAAACATAGGAAGACACATCGGCAGTAGTTGCATTAATAAATACTTCTTCGTTTTGACACGTTGCAATATCCTCTCCCAGATCAATTTCAGGTACCGGCCTGGAAATAACTTTTATTTGATCTTTAGTCTGGCAACCATTTTCATCTGTAACCGTTACTTTATAATTATTAGTGCCTGCGGTTGTTTGTTTTAATTCAATCATACTTGTAGTAACTCCATGGGACCATTTGTAACTAACACCATTAGGGATTTTTGCATCAATTTGCACTTTATCATCCATGCATATCTCTATATCCGGTCCCAGGTCCAGCACCGGACTTTCGTTCACCTGAACAAAAATTTCATCTTCAGCATAACAACCGCTATGTTCTACAGTTACTGAATACTCGCCGGTTGTTTTAACTTTCAAATACCTGTTAGTACTTCTATCAGACCAGATATAATTTGCTGATGCCCCAAAATTCCCTGCATCTAAAACCAATTGATCACAAACACTCGTGTCGGCACCCAAGTCAACCTCCAATTTACTATTCAGCTTAACATCAATAGATTCAGAAGAGGCACATCCAGTATGATTGTTCGTTTTTAGAACATTTAACTCACCACTATTGACAACAAAATATTCATTTCCAACTATCTCATTATTCCATAAATAGGTACAATTTTCATCTTCACCCACCAGCATTAGAGTATCTGAGCAAATCGCTATTTGACTACCAAACTCATTATCGGGGAGCGAATAAACCACTGCAGTATCTGTATCGGTTTGAGAACAGCCATGCGCTGATACGGCTTCTAATTCAACTTCATATTCCCCTTCAACCAATGGTATAGTATTGGCATACAACGAGCTGCCTATATAGTCTCCATCTAAAAACCAATTATATGTATTTCCAACACCCCCATCAGGATCATTAATAGTAAAAATAAGCTCATCGCCAAGACAAACACTATCTGCAATTAATTGTACATCTGGAGTTTTATAAACCTCAACCGATTTAGTAATGCTATCAACACAACCATTAATGGTATGTGTTTTCAGGGTTATATCATATTGCCCGTTTTGATGGAAAGTATAATCTAATTGAGTAGTTCCTTGTGGTAGGATTGTATCAGTTAATAAATTCCACTCATAAAAATCAATCGAAGAAGCATTGGTAAACTCTGTTAAACTAAAAGTATTCTTTTCACCTTCACAAACACCTGAGGTCTCATCAAAATCAAAATTTGCCGGAGCTATCTCAAAAATTTCAATTTCATGAGTATACTGAGATGAACAGGTATATCCTTCATCGGCTATTATGTATTTTTGTGTTGATTCCAAAAACACTGTATACAGCCCTGCCTTCTCGTACATTTTTACTGGCTGCTTTACCCAAGATGTTGTCCCATCCCCGAAATCCCATTTATAATTTACATCTTCTGCATTATTAGATAAATTCTCAATCAATGTATCATTAAGCTGATTATTAAAACAAACATTATTTAGATGAAACGCAGCCTCGGGATTTTTAAATACTACAGCTGTATCTGTAAATGTTGAACTACATCCGTTTTCGAACTCAATTTCTAATGTAACTAAATGATTCCCTGAATTTTCAAAAGTGTATTCCAAGAATTCTGATGGTGAAGCCGAAATTGTAGTATCAGGAAATCTCCAGCTGTAATTCAATTCCGATTCACTTGAGCCTGAGCTGATAAATTTACTTTTGTTATTAAAACAAACCGGATCCACAGTAAACTGAGCATTAGGTGTATCGAATATTTCAATCGTTTTGGTAACAGAATTCGAACATCCAAATTTGGAAACTGCTTCAAACTCAACATCATATTTGCCCGCCTTGTTGAAAATAAATGAAACAGTATCATCAAGCGCATTTGTTGTAATAACGGTAGAATCATAAAAATGCCATCGATAATATGAAACTAAATTAGTATCTGAAGTAGCTTCATTTGGAAAAAATTTAGATTTTTCACCCAAACAAACATTGGTATAATCAGATACATCAAACGATGCAAAAACAGAATTCCGAATAAATGTGGTTACTGAGGTATCATAAACACAGCCGGCAAAGGTTGCAGCTGTGAGTTTAATATCATATTCACCAACCTGGTTGTACCGATAGGTTAAATCCGGACTAAGATTTTCCATATGAATGGTGTCAGACTCAAACAATAAGGAAGAATCAGAATAAACAGTATCGCTGGTAACCTCAATTAAATTCCCATTTCCTAAATCCCATGTATAATTTTTAATTGAAGAACTAACCAATGAACTATTTACACCGGAGTGATTTTCAATAACCAGTTCCTCACCCAAACAGTTGTTCTCATCAATCAAAAAAGAGGGAACCGGAAGGGGGTTAACTATAACTTCTATTAATGTATCGGTTGCACATCCATTTGTATCTGTAAATGAAAGTTCTATATCCTTGTCTCCCTCGAACAATTCATATACAAATGTTTCTTTTTGATTATTAGAAGTATATCCTTCACTTTTGAATACCCACTCATAAACACCCGTTGAATTTCCCGCCAGCGTATCCCCCAAATTAATAGTATCACCAATACATATGTTACTTCCGGGCTTTTCAATTTTAATACCTATGGTTGGTTCAGGTGCAATAAAATAATGGACCGTATCTCTGTTAAAACAGCCCCGCTCATCAGCAACTAATAAACTTATAGTAATTGTATCGCCAATATATTTATTTATTGTATCACTAATAATAGTTATTTGAGGGGTAAAAAATTCTTCAAACAAAGGATCTTCTGAATACCACTTGTAAGTCATTAAAGATTGTTGTTTTTCTGAATATAAGGAATCTGCAATTAATTCTATCTCACCATCCTGACAAACAATGCGATCGTTACCTAAATTTATTGGTGGCGGGTTATCACATATAGAATCAGCTACGGTGTAATATCCTGGTTGGAAATTAACATTCGGAGCCTGAACAAAATTTGAGAGTGTGTCGTAATTTCCACCAATATATTTGTTTATATTGCCATGAAGAGGTTTATAAAATAACCTTAAACTTGAATCATTATTTAATAATTCGTCAGTCAATTCACTATCAAAAAACTTAAACTTAAAATCTTTTGCAGCACCATAAGTAGTAATATCACCTGCTTCTAACTTATATTTCTTTTTCAAGCTACCATCTGTAATACCAGAATCAATGGAGTGAAAACGCGTAATATAAAGATATCCAATATCACTGGCAGGATTAATCTCAAAACCTAAATTAGCAGGATCACAGGAATCTTTATATACCTTGTATGCTTTTATAAAGCCATCACCATCATCAAAAATCTTGAAATCATTAGTTTCAGAACCATTTTTAATCTTACCGTCATAGATATTTACTTCATCAGATAAATCAAATAGCTCAATGTTCTTATTATTTAAATAGATATCGCTTTGGTTAAGTTCTATTTCTCCAAGTACCTTGATATTACTATTTAAATGTAAACTACCATCCTCACTTTTTAAGTTGTGAAAGAAAAACGGTTCATTACCGGTTATCATTTTGTGTGCGGTATCTATAAAAATTACTGTTCCAAATGGTTCTTGTATGGTATCCGTAGTATCATTTGATAGTACAGGATTTGAGCTGGTCAAAAACAAGCTATCAGAATAATTATATAACGTATCCATTATAATAAAGTTCCCTTCATTATGGATAAGTCCCCTTCGACTTTCTATTGAATATATATTAACATTTCCTTTAACAGATACAGAGTTTCCCTGTTTAATGGTAAGCCGCATCCCTTTTACTGTCAGAGATGTCCTGCTATCTTGGGCATGTCCATAAATGGATATAAAATTAACTACAACAAGTAGTAAAAAAACAAACTTTTTCTTCATTACAGGTTAATAAACAGAGTGTCAATCAATATAAAAAACAAGTATTAAATAAATGTTTCTTAAATCAGCTACATAAATACTTGTTTTTTTTGTAAAAAAAAAATTTTTCACAAAAAATAACCCTTGACATACAACAAACCTCATACATCATCTTAATTCTCTTCTATACAGAGTACTTTAGAATAATTATAAATTATCTTAAATAAAACATATCTTAAAGTATTAACACATTTAGAATAATGTACAAGAATTTAATTGCAATAACCTTATAAAACAAAAAAGCAGCAGGTTTTTCCTGCTGCTTTTAGTAGCGAGAGGCGGACTTGAACCGCCGACCTCATGATTATGAATCATGCGCTCTAACCTGCTGAGCTACCTCGCCATTATTTTTGGGTTGCAAATATAATATTTTATTTTATCTTTTAGAATCTGCATAGTATTTTTCTAAAAAAAAATTTATATATTGCAATTAATGAAAAAAAGTATTTATAAAATGACGGGTACATGAAAAATAAATTTGAGCTAGAATATTCTTTAAATTCATCTCCAAAAATACTATACCCAAGGTTGGTAACACCAGCCGGTTTATCTGAATGGTTTGCAGATGACATTAATATTAATGGAGACATTTATACTTTTATATGGAATGGTGCTGAACAAGCCGCAAAATTATTAACTAAAAAAGACAACCAACTGGTTCGGTACCAATGGGTAGACGATGAAGAAGATGTTTTTTTTGAATTCAGAATTAGAAAAGACGAACTTACAGGAGAGGTAGCTTTAGTAATTACTGATTTTGCAGAAAATGATGAAAAAGATGATGCTATTGATTTATGGGATTCTCAAATATCTGAATTAAAACACACATTAGGCCTTTAAATTTTCAACCAAATTAATGCATACATTCCTTTCATTTTCATAAAATAAGTTATTTTTGTAGTCGTTTTATAATAAACCTAAATCTGCAACAGCCATAGTGAAACGATTACATATTTTTATATTAAAATCATATTTAGGCCCCCTGGTCCTAACATTCTTTATCTCCCTTTTTATTTTATTGATGCAGTTTTTGTGGAAATACATTGATGATCTTGCCGGAAAGGGATTAGAGTGGACTGTTATCTTAGAATTAGTTATATATGCTTCAGCACGACTTGTTCCTATGGCATTACCGCTGGCTATTTTACTTTCATCCATCATGACATTTGGTAATTTTGGTGAAAATTTTGAATTAACCGCTATCAAATCAGCAGGTATTTCTTTACAAAGATTTATGTCCCCTCTAATATACCTGATTATTATTATAAGTATCGGGGCATTCTTTTATTCCAATCATATTATCCCTTACACTAATTTAAAAACAGTTGCTCTAATTTATGATGTAAAAAACCAAAAACCTGAACTACAGATAAAAGCCGGAATGTTTTACAATGGTATTGATGGATACAGCATTAAAATCGGCAAGAAACATCATAAAACGAATTTATTGGAAGATATTATGATATACGATCATACCAATAATAAAGAAAATGTTCAGGTAACCGTTGCCGACTCGGGATATATGCGGATGACCCCTGATGAAAGAAACCTTATTTTAACCCTGTACAACGGGTATTCATACGAGGAAGTGGAAGAAAATAAAAGAAGAAAAAAAGAGAAAAAATATCCTCATCAACGGCATGAATTTGAAAAACAAATTGCTACTATCGATCTTAGCGGATTTAATTTTGAAAGAAGCGATGAAGACCTGTGGAAAAATAATTTTCAGATGCTTAGCCTGGACCAACTCGAATTTGCTGAAGACTCACTAACCAATCAACATAACGAGCAGATTTATAATTTTACTAAACAACTTAACAGAAGTTACTATTTTAAAAATGAGGATTTATTTACTAAAGATTTGAAAAGATATAATAAGTCAAAAGGTATTCAATCCAAAAAAATAAAGAATGATTTAAGATCTAATCCCAAAAAACAAATTTCGGAACTTAGACAATTACCGGGTAAGAAAAGTAATAAATCAGTAGATTCTTTAAATGATAAGTTAACATCCGACTCAACAAAACAATCTATAGTACAAGATTCCCTGGTTCAACAAAACCCTGTATTTCGACCTGATAGCCTTTACAAATCAATAACCATTAACCAAAAGAAAGAAGCTATTGCTAATGCATTAAACTATGCCCGTGCAACTCAAAATCAAATTACCAATAACAAAAAACAATTCGACTATAAAGCAGAACATGTCAGAAGACATAAAATTGAGTGGCACCGGAAATTTACTTTATCATTTGCCTGTTTGGTTTTCTTTTTCATAGGAGCACCTTTTGGTGCAATTATTCGAAAAGGAGGCTTTGGAACTCCTGTAGTTGCTTCAATTTTATTATTTATATTATATTATATGCTCTCAATTTCCGGCGAAAAATTTGTTCGCCAGGGAGTATTGCCTGCATACATAGGAATGTGGATTTCATCGTTTATTTTAGGACCCCTGGGAATATTTTTAACCTATAAAGCAACTACCGATTCAGTAATTTTAAGCACCGAAGCTTATTCCACCTTCTTTAAAAAGATATTCTCGCGCTTTATAAAGAAAAAAACATAAATGAAAATTCTACAACTGGCAAATAAAGCAACCTTTCCACCCGATGGCGGAACGCTGGCTGTTTTAAGCCTTGCCAAAGGGTATATAAAAAACGGACATCGCGTATTTTTGCTTAATATTGAAACACATAAACATATTAATAAACCTGAATTAATAGAACCGGAATATCATAATAAAATTACAATACAAGGTGTTAAAGTAAACACCCGAATTTCAGTTATTGAGTTACTATTCAATTTTTTCTTTTCAGGGAAACCATATATCGCACAACGATTTTTCTCTACCAGTTATTCAGAAAAACTAACGGCCATTCTCCAATCAGAAAATGTTGATCTAGTCCAAATCGAAGGCTTGTATATGTTACAATATATATATACTATAAAAAAACATTTTTCTAAAAAAATAATCTACAGGCCTCATAATATGGAGTATAAAATATGGCAAAAAAATGCAAAAGAGACAAATTCTCTTATAAAAAAGATATACTTTAACAGTATAGCTAAACGCTTAAAACGTCTTGAGCAAACTCTTTTAAATTCATATGATTTTATAATACCCATTTCACCTGTCGATGCCCAACACTATAATGCTTTAGGCAATAAAAAACCATTGCATATCGCTCCTTTTGGTGTAGATTTCAAAAAAATCCCTAATTCTCAAACAAATAAAAATCAACAAAACTTACTATTTATAGGTGCCTTAGACTGGATTCCTAATCAAAATGGATTAATTTGGTTTATCAATAAATGCTGGAACAAAATTTTAGAAACAGAAACAAAAACAGAGTTACTAATTGCAGGAAGAAATGCTCCGCCAGAGTTTATAAATTTTATTCAAAATAAACCGGGAGTAAAATATATTGGCGAAATTAACCATGTTTACGATTTTATGATAAATAACGGACCCTTAATTGTACCCCTCTTTTCCGGAAGCGGACTAAGGGTAAAAATTATTGAAGCCATGGCTTTAAAAAAATCAATTATATCAACATCCACAGGTGCTGAAGGAATCCCTTATACCGATTATAAAAATATCATTATCGCAAATACAGAAGATGAATTTGTAAAGGGAGTTAAATATTTAATTCAGAACAAAAATAACCAGGAAGAAATTGGTAAGAATGCTTTTCATCTTGCTGTTAAGCAATATGATTATGAAAAAATAGCACATAACGTTTTAAATTTTATAAAATAATTTTTGTGGAAATAATTTTCTGGATATTACTCATCACTACTATATACTCCTATTTTGGGTATCCGTTCTTGTTGTTACTTTTGAATGGTATCTTCCGGATGTTTCGAACAAATACGTTGCCATCAAAGCAATCGGAATGGCCTGAAGTAACGCTTTTTATTGCTGCATACAATGAATCTGATTTTGTTCATTCGAAAGTAAAAAATACCCTTTCGCTTGACTATCCAAAAGAAAAATTACATCAAATATGGGTAACCGATGGTTCCGATGACGATACTGTTGAAAAGTTACAACAATATCCCAACGAGGTAACTATTTATCATCAACCTGCAAGGCAAGGAAAAACAGGAGCCATAAACCGTGGGATGCATTATGTTAAAACCCCTTTTGTTATTTTTTCCGATGCCAATTCAATGCTTAATAAACAAGCTGTAAAAAATATTATTGATGCATTTAGCGATCCAAAAACAGGATGTGTTGCCGGAGAAAAAAGAATAAAAACCAACGGAAAAAATAGTGCAGTAAATGCAGGCGAAGGTATTTATTGGAAATATGAATCATTAATAAAAACCTGGGAATCAAAATTAAATTCAGCAATGGGGGCCGCAGGCGAGTTATTTGCCATACGCAATAAACTATTTAGCCCCATTAAAAAAGATACTATTCTGGATGATTTTACTATTTCCATGCAAATTGCTAAAAAAGGATACAGGATAGCATACAGTCCTGATGCATATGCTACTGAAAGTGCCTCAATTAATATAAACGAAGAATTTAAACGAAAAGTCAGGATTGCTTATGGAGGTTTTCAAACACTTTTTAGACAAACCAGTCTGTTAAATATTTTTAAACACCCTTTATTAACGTTCCAATATTTTTCACATAAAGTATTAAGATGGATATTTATTCCTTTTGCAATTTTTTTACTATTAATCGTAAACTTTTTTTTATTTATAAACAATTCTGATCCTGTTTATATTTATCTATTCATTGCACAGGCCATTTTATACGTTCTTGCACTGGCAGGTTTAATTATGCAAAACACAAACTTAGGATTTAAATGGCTTTTTACTCCTTATTATCTTTTTATGATGAACTATTCGACAATTCTGGGATTCATACGTTTCTTAAAGAAAAAACAATCTGTAAATTGGGAAAGAGCTAAAAGAAAATAAAAAAACCGGTTCTGAAAATTTGTGATACTTAATTTTTTAAAATATTAAATACCCATTTCTTAGGGAAATTTATCCACTTATTATACTTTTGCAAAATATTTATTGATTCTAAATAAAAAAAAGATGTCCGGTAATAATGATATACGCAGCAGGCTTAACACAATAGAAGAAGCGATAGAAGATATAAGAGAAGGTAAAGTTATTATAGTTGTTGATGACGAGGATCGCGAAAACGAAGGTGATTTTATTGTAGCAGCTGAGAAAATCACCCCCGAAATAGTAAACTTTATGGCTACACATGGCAGAGGATTAATTTGCACTCCTTTGCCAGAAGAAAGGTGCGAAGAGCTTGACTTAGAATTAATGGTAGGCAACAATACAGCATTACATGCTACCCCTTTTACCGTATCGGTTGACCTTATCGGACAAGGTTGTACTACAGGGATATCAGCATCAGACAGAGCAAAAACAATAAAAGCATTAGTAGAACCGGAAACACAACCCGAAGATTTAGGACGCCCCGGACATATTTTCCCGCTGAAAGCCAAACAAAAAGGAGTAATTCGCAGAGCCGGACATACAGAAGCAGTTGTAGATTTAACTAAATTAGCTGGACTTAAACCAGGCGGGGCTTTAGTAGAAATTATGAACGAAGACGGGACCATGGCCCGCATGCCTGAACTGCTTAAAATTGCAGATAAGTTCAATCTGAAAATCATCACTATCGAGGATCTTATTAAATATCAACTCGAAAAAGAGAGTTTAGTGGAAAGAGGCGTTCGTGTTAAGTTACCTACAGAATTTGGTGATTTCGATCTAATTCCTTACCGGCAAATTTCCAACGGGCTGGAACATGTTGCACTTATCAAAGGTTCGTGGAGAAAAGATGAGCCTGTACTTGTACGAGTACACTCATCCTGTGTTACCGGTGATATTTTCGGATCTAAAAAATGTGATTGCGGTCAACAACTCCATGAATCTATGCGCAAAATAGATAAAGCGGGCAAAGGTGTCATTGTTTATATGAACCAGGAAGGACGTGGAATCGGACTATTCAATAAAATTAAAGCCTACAAACTTCAGGAAGAAGGAATGGATACGGTTGATGCTAATATCGAACTGGGATTTGAAGATGACGAAAGAGATTATGGGGTTGGTGCAAGTATTTTAAGAGATCTTCAGCTTGGAAAAATAAAGTTGCTAACAAACAATCCTATAAAACGAAAAGGACTTGAGGCTTACGGACTGATAATAGTAGGAAATGTACCTCTTGAGGTTGAACCCAACGAACACAACCGATTTTACCTTGAAACCAAACAACAAAAAATGGGGCATACCCTGGAACTGGTAAAAGCCAAACCAAACAACAAAAAGAAGGAAAAATAGTCTACTCTAAACTGTCAATATAATACGTTCTATCTGTAAGCTTCTCGTACAATTCTACAGGTTGGATATTATTATTTAAACAAAAATCCTGAATAGTTTGATCTTTACTCTCAATTTCAAATTGGTGATATTTTGTTATCTCTAAAAAATCAACATAAGATATTTTCGAAACCTGATGAACAAACTGTTCAATAGTTAATTTTTCCGGATCAGGGATGTCAGGGCGCTCAATATTTTCTCCAAAACTGTCAGAAATAGTATCTCCTACCTTAATAACCCATCGAAATGGATTGATATCTGCAAGAGTTCCCAAAAAAACAATTAAGGTAATCGATAAAGCAATTAGTATTTCTTTAAAAAAAACAAATTTAAATTTATTCATAAAAAAATATGACCAAAGCAGAGCCCAGTTAATTTTGAAAATATGAAGCACAGTAAAAATAACAAATAGATAAGAAAATATAGTGTGCTGCTGTTCCCATTGAGATTTAGTAAGGCCTAAAACACTCCATCCAATCCATCGCGACAGACTTCCTTCGGGTGCGATGTACAATACAACTCCCGAAAACATCATTATCAGGAAAGAAAACAATAAAGCGATGCTGATAAAACTTTGCCAGTTAAATTTTTGTTTCATTATAAATATAATAATTATTGTTCTTAAGATAGATACCGATAAAATCAATAAGTTTAAAAGAATATGATAAATTTGTCCAAAGATAATTAAATAAACAAAGAAATGGATAAACACCAATTGCGTATTGTATATATGGGTACACCCGATTTCGCAGTTGCACCCTTAAGAAAACTGAAAGAAAAAGAATATAATATTATAGGTGTGGTTACTAATCCGGATAAACCAGCCGGAAGAGGACAAAAGGTAAAACAATCACCTGTTAAAGTTTTCGCACAGGAGAATAATATCCCTGTTCTTCAACCTCAAAAATTTAAAGATGAACAGTTTCTGCAGGAGCTTAAGAATTTACAGGCTGATTTACAAATTGTAGTAGCTTTTAAAATGCTCCCCGAGGTAGTGTGGTCAATGCCTCCAAAAGGGACTTTCAACCTTCATGCATCCCTCCTTCCCGATTACAGGGGGGCTGCTCCTATAAATCATGCCATTATAAATGGTGAAGAAAGAACCGGAGTAACAACATTTTTTCTTACCCATGAAATAGATACGGGAAATATCATTTTACAAGAAGAAGTGCCTATTTATGAAGATGATACAGCAGGAGTATTACACGATCGCCTAATGGAAACCGGCGCTGATCTTGTTGTAAAAACCGTTGATACAATTTTAACAGACAGCTATCAATTAAAAGAACAAAACGAGCTGCTTACCCCAAACCAAAATTTAAAGTCAGCACCTAAAATATTTAAAAAAGATTGTCAGATTAACTGGAACGATTCAGCTGCTAATATTCATAATTTTATACGTGGATTAAGCCCATATCCTTCAGCATGGACTGAAATTGAGAAAAACAATCAAACGCTTCAGTTAAAAATTTATACATCACAAAAGGAACTCAGACAACATCAGTATCAACCAGGAAAAATTATTACTGATTTAAAAAATTATCTGAAAGTTGCCTGTACAGATGGATTGATTAATATCCTGCAACTACAACAGGCGGGCAAAAAAAGATTAGATGTTGCTGATTTTTTACGAGGTTTTCCAACGATAGACCAATGGCATTGCAAAACAAATGTCCATTAATTCTGTTTGACAAAAAACAAAATTTATGAAAGATTACGGTTCGGATAAAAAAACTGCCTTAGAAGCAAAAATTGATGCACAAAAACTTGCCTTTGGACCAATGATGTTTCAGGCAATAAAAGCATTACGTGATTTTGGAATTTTAAAACTTTTACATTTAAACGATGAAGGATTAACTCCTGAAGAAATAAATAAAAAGACAGATATCTCAGTTTATGGAGTTAAAGTATTATTAGATGCCGGTTTAAGTGCCGAAGTGGTGATGCTGAAAGATAATAAATATCATTTAACTAAAACCGGTTTCTACTTTATTAGCGACCCGATGACTACTATCAACCTAGACTTTGTTAATGACGTATGTTATCAGGGAATGTTTTATTTACAGGAATCTATCCGGAACCAAAAGCCTGAGGGTTTAAAGGTTTTTGGAGACTGGCCTACAATCTATCACGGCTTATCAGAATTACCAGAGAAAGTTAAAGAAAGTTGGTTTGCTTTCGATCATTTTTACTCAGACCATGTTTTTTCCTCGTTAATGAATGAGATTTTTGGAAATAACCCTAAAAAAATTCTTGATGTTGGAGGTAATACCGGTAAATTCTCTTTACAATGTGCAGCATTTAATCCTGATGTTGAAATTACGATTATGGACTTACCCGGTCAGCTCGAAGTGGCCAGAAAAAATGCCACAAAAAAAGGATTTACTAAAAGAATAAAAACATATCCTGCAGATATCTTAAATCATAACCAACCTTTTCCGAAAGGGTTTGATCTAATATGGATGAGCCAGTTTTTAGATTGTTTTTCAGAGCAAGACATTATTCAGATTTTGCAAAGAGCAGCCCGTGCTATGGATTCAAAAGCACAACTTTTTATTCTGGAAACATACTGGGATCGCCAGAAATTTGATATCTCAACATATTGTTTAAATAATACATCCCTGTATTTTACAGCTATGGCCAATGGAAAAAGCAGGATGTATCACTCTGAAGATATGAAAAAAATAGCAGAAAAAGCAGGATTAAAAATTACCGAAATTATGGATGATTTGGGAATAAGTCACACCTTATTTAAATGCCAAAAAATTTGATATTAATTTTCATCAAATTCAATAATCTTGTGTGATTCTTCATTCACTTCCGATTCGGGTTTACGCTTTCGCAACCACAATTTCTGCCCGGGCTCGGGCTTTGTCCCAAGCTCCATATGATTTTTTTCGTACAGTTTTTTCAACTTAAGACCATACATTTGCGATATACTGTACATCGTTTCTCCTTCAGAAACGGTATGATAATCAAAGCCATGTTCCGCCCTGTTTCTTTTAGGTTGCAAATATAGGATCTGTCCTTCTTTAAGCTCTGCCCCCTCATCCAGTTCATTATATTTATATAACTCCCAGGGTAAAAGTTCAAATTCATCCCTAAGGCTTTTAAAGGTATCTCCATCTTTTACAATAATATAATCAATGCGATTCTTATTATAAACCCGGTGCTTATTCATTTGTACCGTAAAATTATCTACATCGGCCAGATTTACATTATCACTATCAGGTGAGCTTTCCTCATTAGATGTAAAATTAAGCGACCCTCCCTTGTCAAAAACATATAGTTGATTATCTTCAATAATTTTTATCAATAGCTGGGCATAGGTTCTACTGGTTGCATATCCGGCTTTTTGCAAGCCTCGTGACCAGGCTTTATAATCGGTTGGTTCCAGATCGAACAAAAATGAATAACGATTTCCGTTAACAAGAAAATCTGAATGATCGATATACGATTCATAAACGCTTTTATATCTTCTGAAACACTCACCCCGCCGGTCATCATCATGATAAATAGTTCCACCATTCCAATCGCTATGACATTTTATACCAAAATGATTATTAGCTTTCCTGGCCAGCGTACTGTTTCCATTATCAGATTCAAGCATTGCTTGTGCTAAAGTTATACTTGCAGGAATACCGCTTCTTTTCATTTCATTAATCGCCAGATCCTTATAATTTTCAATGTAATTTTGCCTGCTTAAGGAAGTATACTTCTTTGAAGAATCGGGAATTCGTTGTACTTTACAAGAAACAGCAACTATAGTTATTATAATAAATAATATCCTTTTTTTCATATTTTTTTTGTTAATTTGAACAAATGTAAAAAAAAGTATTTTTTCTTACCTGCTATATTTAATAATTTAACGAAAAATGAAAAAACAAATTATCCAAACCGAACTTATTGAATATAATTCCCCTGATGAGCTGAAAGATAAATACCAAAGATTAATTGAAGAAGCAAAAGAAGCTGCCCAAAAAGCCTATGCACCCTATTCAAAATTTAAAGTAGGTGCAGCGGTTTTACTTAAAAACGGAGAAGTTATTCAGGGAAACAATCAGGAAAATGCTGCTTACCCTTCCGGATTATGTGCCGAAAGAGTAGCTATTTTTTATGCCAATTCTAATTTCCCTAATATTCCAATAACTGCTATTGCCATTACCGCTGTTACAAAATCGGAATTTGTAAAATTACCAGTCCCCCCCTGCGGGTCTTGCTTACAAGTGATGCTCGAAAGTGAAAAAAGAGCTAACCAGCCTATTCAGGTAATACTTTACGGCCAGGAAAAAATAACTCTTGCAGATAGTATTAAACAATTTTTGCCGGTAAATTTTAATAAAGATATGTTGGGAGGTTGAATTATTTGTATTTGAGTTTAATATTTAGCCAATATCTTTCTGAATTCTGCATTAGGAATTATACCATATTCATCTTCAGAATACTCCGGCTTTAGTCTGTTAACAAAATACATTTCCAGCTCTACATTATTTTTTACTTCAATTTTTCCTCGGAAACTACAATCAAAGTAATCTTTAATATATTGGTAAGTATCACCCGAAACATTTACTTTTCCAACTTCGCCGGATTGTTCCATTCTGCTGGCTTTATTCACAGCATCTCCCCAGATATCGTAAGCAAATTTCTTTTTCCCGATAACACCTGCTATAACTTCTCCGGTATGAATCCCTAATCTTAACTCCCATGGGTGCTCATTATTTTTTAGCTTTTTATCACGATAATCATTCATGAATTTCTGTATTTTTAAACCGGCTAAAGTAACATCTATAGGATTACTTTTATTTCTTAAAGGCAATCCTCCGGCACACATATATGCATCCCCAATAGTTTTTATCTTCTCAATATAGTGATCTTCAATAATTTCATCAAACTGCTGAATATAGATATTAAGTTCTTTAATTAACTCCTGACTTTCTAAAGTATTGGTGAGATTGGAGAAATCCTTAAAATCAGTAAATAAAATGGTTACGAGCTTATATTGTTTTGAGCGGGCAAATCCTTTTTTCTTAAGCTGCTCAGCTGTTTCAAAAGGTAAAATATTAAGTAACAGTTCATCTGATTTCTTTTTCTGCTCTTCAATGAATTCTTTTTGTTTTTCAATCTCTTTCCGCTGTTGCTCTAATAATTCATTCGTATTCTCTAGATGTTCGGTTAATGTTAACAGGTTTTCATTTTTTGCTTCCAGCCGCTCTCCAACCTCTTTTAACTCACTAATATCAGATTCTATGGCAATATATTTTATAATTTCATTTTGTTCATTAAAAACCGGTGTTAAACTTGTTTGTATCCATTTAAATTCACCTGATTTAATTTTCCATTTACTTTCGTAAGAAACACTCTCCTGCTTTTTTTCCTGGCAGGTTTTTATGGCATTAAATAACTTCGGATTTTTATCTTTATCAAAAAGGTCTTTTTCAAACGTCTCTTTAAATTCATCGAAAGTATATCCATACATTTTCTGGAATCCATCATTTACCCACTCAATCCAGCCATCTGCATTGATTATAACAACTCCTGTAGCTGTTTTCTTGGCAACAATAGACAATTCTCTTAGTAATTCGTGTTCTTTATAAATAGCATGTTGAAAATCTCTTCGGCTGTCTGCCGCTTCAAGTCGCATTAATAAATCATCTTTATTAAAGGGTATTTTAATAAAATCAACAACACCAAATTCAAAAACACGATCAAAATTAGTACGAGGTGAATAATCGGTAATTAATAAAACAGGAATATCTTGCAAAACTTTATGTTGCTTTAAAGACATGATATTATCAACCCCTTCTTTTACCAAAGAATCTTTGGTAATTAAAATAGCATTTGGCTTAAATTCAAGCGATTTTTTATAGATATCATTTCTTGATGCTTTGATTAAACGAAATCTGCCATTTTCTGTTCGAAGAATTTCCTGTACTTTCTCAACAGCCTCCTTATCATCGTCAGTTATCAGAATTTTATATTCCATGGGGGTATATACGGTAATAAAAGATTTTTGTTAATTTAAAGATTAAAAATATAATTTTATAATTAAAAAAATAAGGAGTTAATCTTTTTTTTAAACCACAAAAAAGGATGTTCATCAAATAAAATAATGGATTTATAAATTTATGGATAATTTTTGAAATCTCATGAAAATGAAATTTTTGGATTAAAAATAAATTAATTTTACCTTTAATAAATTTTTAAATATTCTTTCTTATCAAAAAGCTTATCCTTTGCATAACAATATTCGGAATTATTATTACTAATTCCTATGCACAACAGATACCGGAAAACATTAAAGATGAACTTTCCGGTTACAAAAATCTTATTAGCAAATATAAAAACGAAGGGAATAAACAACTTGAGGTTGAATATTTGAACAAAGCTGCATTTCTATGTTGGAATAATCAATTGTTGCCTCAAGCTGTCAATTATTTTGAACAAGCTGTAGAAATTAATCGAACCCTGAACAATAAAAACGGACTACTTTTAGGCTATAATTATTTAGGGATGCTTTATGACGAAATGAATCAATATCAATATGCACTTGATAATTTTGAAAAAAGTTTAACGATAAGCCGTCAAGCCAATAACAAATCGAGTATAGCCTCTGCTTTAATTAATATTGCTCAAACCCAGCAATCACTTAAAAATTATCATGAGTCTACCAATACTGCACTAGAAGGTGTAAGTGTAGCCAAAGAAATTAATGAGCTTAAATTTTTACGTACTTTTTATGGCATTTTAGCAGAAAATTATAAAGAATTAGGCAACTCTTCTAAAAGTATAGAGTATTTCGACCTTTTTTCTTCGATAGATCAATATTTAAAAAATCAAGAGATAACCAGCATTAAACAAAAATCAAACGAAGAGGTCAATAAAGCTCAAGCTGAAAAATCGAAAACCGAACAAGAGCTTGTTAAACAAAAAGGCAGATTGAAAGAAACCGAGGATTCATTAGCTGAAATAGAAGCCATTTCCCGTGAACAAAAAATGCTGCTTAAGCTTAAAGAATTAAAAATAAGCGAACAGGAAGCTCAATTAAAGCTTGAACGATTAATTAAAAATATTTTTATTTATGGATTTGTAATTATTTTGATTTTCCTGATATTGCTTATTTCATTTTATCGCAAAATCAAGTTTCAAAAGAATCATATTCAAAAACAAAGAGATACACTGGATTTACAAAACAAAAAAATAAATTCAAGTATTCAATATGCACAAAATATTCAAAGAGCAATATTACCTGTAGAGACAGAATTAAAAAAACTATTTGAATATTTTATCATTTACCGACCAAAAGATATTGTTTCCGGAGATTTTTACTGGTATGCTGAAATTAATTCGACTATTTACCTTGCTGTAATCGACTGTACCGGACATGGAGTACCCGGTGCATTTATGTCGATGATAGGAAACCGATTGTTTAACGAAATTGTCCTGGTAAACAAAATCAGCGATCCTGCGAAAATATTAACCATATTAAATGTTAAAGTTATTGAGGCATTAAGACAGAATGAAAGTGATAATAATGATGGAATGGATGTATGTCTTATAGCTCTGAATCCAAAAAAAGAACAGAAAAGAATAGTTTTTAGTGGAGCTAAAAGACCTTTACTGATATATAAAAACAAAACCAGTGAATTAGTTGAGTTTAAGGGCGACAGACATTCCATTGGTGGTTTTAAGAAGGATGAACAACCTAAACAATTTACCTCACAAGAAATTGATATAGAAACAAATGATATTTTGTATCTTTCATCGGATGGATTAATTGATCAAAACAATGAAGCCAGAAAACGGTTTGGAAGTAAAAAACTAAAAAATATTATTACAAAAAATATTTCCCAACTACTTCCAAAACAAAAAGAAACAATTGAAAAAGAATTAGATAATTTCCAGGGCAATGCAGAACAAAGAGATGATATTACTTTAATCGGTTTAAAAATTATTTCATAATGACTGACCAGGCTACAATAAATCAGGACTTATTCAAAAGAACACTTTTGTCGTACCGGGGGCCATTTTATATTGAACTTATTTCGGTGTTCGGAACAAATATTAAAGAATTTACTAAAGAATATAATAACTCCCGAAGAAAGCTATTTAGAATTTTTATTGAACTTTCACAAAATGTTTCCTATTATTCAGAACATTTTCATATGGTTAATAATATCCAGCGTATTGGATTAGGAGAATTAGTACTGAAAGAATATGAAACTTTTTTTACCTTTACAACAAGTAATAAAGTAAAAAACTCTGATGCAAACATATTATTCGAAAGATGTAAAATTGTTAATCAATCTGATCAGCTTGAATTACGACATTTAAAAAGAGAGCAAAGGATGAATTCGCCGGGTGAAAAATTTGGTGCAAGAATTGGCCTGATACAAGCTGTTATGTTATCAAAAAATAAATTAAAATACAAAATCGAAAAAATTGATGATAAATTTTCTATCTTTTCAATTACAGTTAAGATTGATAAAAATTAAATTATTATGGAAAATATAACGCTAACAAGCTCACCTGAAACACCTTATTTTCCCGAGGTAAATTTTGATATTGAATCCGGGAAATGTGAAATCTCAGGAGAATCATATATGGAAGAGACTTACAAATTTTATTTACCTCTTATTACATGGATTAAACAATATATAGAAACTAAAAATCAGAAAATCGAATTAATTATAAAATTAATTTACTTAAATACCAGTTCCACCAAATGCATACTGGATATGTTGGAAGTATTAAAAGACTATCAGGATAAAGGAGGTGATGTTAAAGTTATTTGGTATTACGATATCGATGATCCGGATATGGTTGATGAGGTTGAAGATTTTGAAGTAGAATCAGGGATGAAAATTGAATTACGAGAATTTGAATAAAAAAAAACAGGGATTAAACTATTCCCTGCTTTTATTTCATATTAAAAATACTAACCCCATTATTTTACAAAGGAAACCCAGCCATGTGGATCTGGTTCATCGCCATACTGAATAGCAACCAGTTTATTATAAATTTTTGTTGATATGGGCCCGGGTTTACCGTCTTCACAAAAAGTATATCGCTTATCTTTATCGATATCATAAATTTCGCCAATTGGTGAAATTATTGCAGCAGTACCACATGCACCAACCTCATCAAAGGTTTCAAGCTCCTCAATATCAATCGGACGACGTTCAACTTTTATTCCCATATCCTCGGCCAATTGCATAATACTCATATTGGTAATCGAAGGTAAGATCGATGAAGATTTTGGTGTGATATAAGTATTGTCTTTTATTCCAAAGAAATTGGCTGCACCAATTTCATCAATATATTTCTTTTCTATTGAATCGAGGTACATAGGTGAACCATAACCTGCTTCTTTCGCTTTTATTACCCCTTGCAGGCTTGAAGCATAATTTCCGCCCACTTTAATATTACCGGTCCCCAATGGTGCTGCCCTGTCTGAATCACGAACAACAGCAATTTTTACCGGGTTAAATCCTTCTTTAAAATAAGGGCCAACAGGAGTTACAAATACTGCGAATAAAAATTCATCAGCAGGTTTTACGCCAATTTCTGCTCCTGAACCTATTAATAGCGGACGTATATATAGAGCAGCTCCTGAGCCATGAGGCGGAACATATTGCTCGTTAAGTAATACGGCTTTATCTATCGCTTCTTTAAAAATTTCTTTGGGCACCGGCTGCATATAAATACCATTGGCTGAACGTTGCATACGTTTAAAATTCTCTTCCCAGCGGAACAATCTGATTTTTCCATCTTTACCGCGGTAAGCTTTCATTCCTTCAAAAGCTTCTTGCCCATAATGTAAGGCTGTTGCCGAGATATGGAGGTTCAAATACTCCGAGGATGATACTTCTAATTCTCCCCATTTTCCATCTCGATAATAGCATCTAATATTATAATCGGTTTTTCGATAACCAAAAGGTAGTTTACTCCATTCTAAATTTAACATAACCATTTGTTTTAAATGAATAATAAATTGTACTTCAAAGATATCAAAAATTGATATTTATAACAGGAAAAATTTCCTATTCCACAACATGTATTTTTATTAATTTATTAAAAATAAGAATATTAATCACAAAAACAGGCCGAAACAAAAATGAATCGGCCTGTAATAAATCATTTAATCCCGAGAATTAATTTATTCCTAAATTATTTAATAAAGCCTCAATTTTAGGTTCCCGGCCACGGAAAGCAACATACATTTCCATCGCATCTTTGATCCCATTTTTAGCCAATACATTTTCTCTGAACGATTGAGCTGTTTCCTGATCAAATAAGCTTGTTTCTTTAAATGCTTCGAAAGCATCATTATCTAAAACACTTGCCCATGTATATGAATAATAT
>Ga0102934_1000740_pt1 | contig 22219 bp, 13 predicted proteins | sample SalPonR2_A_D1_MG_FD_78175 | JGI IMG/M metagenome (GOLD analysis project Ga0102934, IMG submission 78175) | Salt pond soil microbial communities from South San Francisco under conditions of wetland restoration - Salt Pond MetaG R2_A_D1_MG | ecosystem: Environmental > Aquatic > Marine > Intertidal... | reverse complement strand
GGCCGGAGAAACAGGCATAGCAGGAAGGCATATCTTTGTAGAGTTTTTTAAGATCTTCTAATGACTGATATACGAGAGCATCGGCTCCAATTTTATTTTCGATCTCGTTGATATCTCTTCTTCCTGCAATAAGTTCTGTTTTAATAGACATATCAATGCCATAAACACAGGGATGTTGTATAGGCGGAGCTGCAGAAATAAAATATACCTTTTTTGCTCCACTGCGTCTAAGGAGTTTTACCATATGACGAGAGGTGGTACCCCGTACGATCGAATCATCCACCACAGCAACTTTTTTACCTTCGATAACTTCCCGAATGGGGTTTAGTTTTTGGCTAACGAGTTCTTCTCTTTCTTTTTGCAAAGGTTTGATAAAGCTTCTTCCAACATGATTATTTTTGGCAAGACCGCGACGATAAGGAACTCCCAAAGCTTCTGCCAGAGCGGAAGCAAAGAAATAAGCTGAGGAAGGTACATCGATAATTATATCGGGTTTTAGACCTTTTTCACGAATCTTTTTAGCCAGAGCTTTGCCCATTCGCACTCTTTCACTAGCCACCAAACGATCATGTATTATAGAATCCTCTCTGGCAAAATAGATATATTCAAACACGCAGAATGATCTTTGTTTCTGAACACATATTTTATTATATACATTTCTCTTCATATCTATAAAAACGGCTTCCCCTGGTTCCAGCTCTCTAATGGTTTTGAAGCCGAGATAATCAAAACAGGTTGACTCAGAAGCAAAAGCATATACCGGTCCTTGGGCAGTTTCTTTTTTACCCAGACCCAGTGGTCTGATGCCATATGGGTCTTTGAAGGCGAGAAACCCCTTATTTGCTATGATGGTGATGGTAGAATAAGCTCCGATTATGCGATTCTGAGTAGCTTTAACTACTGCAAAGATATCATCCACACTAAGATGCTTGAGATTCTTATTTTCCATTTCAGCCGCAAATGTGTAGAGGAGGAGTTCCAGGTCATTGGAGGTGGTTAAGATACGGTGTTTTTCATCGTGCAAATACTTCCTTATCTCACGGAAGTTGGTAACATTCCCGTTGTGAGCCATAGCCAGTCCGTAGGGATAGTTTACTGCAAATGGTTGCGAGTCTTGAGTTTCCAGGTCTCCCTGGGTAGCATAGCGTACATGTCCTATTCCCACCTGACCTTGCAAGCGAGACATATGTTTTTCTTTAAACACATCATTAACCAGTCCCAGACCTTTTTTTATTCTGAAATTATCTTGGAATACTACTGCGCCAGCTGCGTCCTGTCCTCTATGCTGTAAAGAAACAAGACCATAGAAGAGATCCTGGGAAATATCTTCATGCCCAAAAATACCGAGAATTCCACACATTTTTTACTCCATTAGTTCTATAATAATTTATTCAAAATTTTTTCCTGCTATCAGCTCAGCTATTACTTTGCTGTAAAATCTATGTTCATGCGTAAGTCCCTTTTTTTTGATATCCTTCAGGTTATTCAAACCGCTAATATCGATTTTTTTTTGAGCTATAATGTCGCCTGTATCCACACCTTCATCCACGTAATGAACTGTAATATAGGTTTGGGAGAGATTGTTTTCATAAGCCCATTCATAGCCGGTAGGTCCCTGATACTGTTTTGTGTCGGCGGGATGTATGTTGATTATTCTTCTTTCATATTTTTCCGTAAAATGTTTTGACAGTATTTTCATGAAACCGGCGAGAACAATAAAATCAAAATCAATCTTTTTGAGTTCCCTAATTACTTCTGCTTCGAATCTACTACGCTTTTTTTTGTGAGATGGAATTACGACTGATCTTACTCCATACTTTTTTGCTTTTTCTATGCCAGGGGCATCTATTTTATTAGACAGAACAAGAGGAACTTCGCAAATATCTTTTAGAATTCCTTTTTCTACATTTTGCAGTATCGCTGCCATGTTGCTACCGCGACCTGAGATGAATATTACAATTTTTTTCTTTTCCATAGGCTTTCTCGCTTACCAATATCTCTCCTATAATACATATTCTCAAATTCGATTTTATCACAGGCTTTATAGGATTTTTTAAATGCCTGATTTAAGGTATTACCGTGAGCCACAATATTGAGCACGCGTCCACCAGAGGTAACAAGATTCCCCTCTTTTTTTTCTGTTCCGGCTTGAAATACGATTATATCGGGATCTACAGAGTTTAAACCCTTTATTATAACTCCTTTTTTGTAATCGCGAGGATAGCCTCCGGAAACCAAAACCACATCTGCATAGTAACCAGGCTGGAATTTCATATTAAAGTCAGACAGATTTCCATTAAGGGTTGCAAGCACCAGTTCAAGCATATCTGAATCAAGACCAGGTAAAATTACTTCTGCTTCGGGGTCACCCAGTCTAACGTTATATTCAAGTAATTTGGGTCCCGTTTTGGTTACCATAATTCCGAAATAAATTGTTCCCTTATAGACAAAATCCTGATTCCTGATTCCGTTCATCGTAGGTTCAATTATCTCCTTTTGAACTTTTTGCAGCAGCTCTTTATCGTAAAAATCAACGGGGCAATAGGCACCCATACCGCCTGTATTAGGACCTCTATCGCCTTCCAAAAGCTGTTTGTGATCCTGAGATGGCTGAAAGAGCTTGATATTTTTTCCATCTGTAAATCCCAGAATCGAAAGTTCATCTCCCTGCAGTTTCTCTTCCAGTAAAAAATCAAAGTCTTTTCCAAACTTACCTTCAAATTCATCAAAAGCATTTTGCATCTCCTGCATTGAATTGCAAACTCTAACGCCTTTTCCTGCGGCTAAACCGTCGTATTTAAGTACAAGATTACCGTCGTATTTTTTGGCAAAGTTAAGGGCTTCTTTTTTATCATCTAATTCCCAAAATTTTGCTGTTGAAACTCCATTTTCTTTCATAAAGTGCTTGGCAAAAATTTTGGAACTTTCCAGCCGGGTAGCTCGTTGCGAAGGTCCAAAAACTTTTATCTTTGTGCTTTCAAAATAATCATAAATACCTTGAGCCAGGTAGGATTCCGGACCAACAAAAATGATATCAATTTGCTTTTCTTCACAAAACTTTTTTAGTTTATCAAAATCACAGGGATTGATATTGTCTCTATTATCAATACCCCCATTACCGGGAATGGCATAAATTTTATCCGCTTTTGGGCTTTTGTTCAATTTCCAGTAAATGGCGTGCTCTCTGCCGCCAGAACCAATTATGGCAATGTTCATCGTATTTTCTCCTTTGCTATTGCTATAATTTCCTCACAAATCTTTGTAGCTTTGCCGGTATATTCATCTACTGACAATGACCTTAATTTTTTCACATATCTTTTTTTTAGATTTAATCTCGAAATTAATTCTTCGATGAAATCATTTCCAATTTTCTTACCTCTTGTCATCAGTTTAACCATCTCGTATGGTTTGTTAACACCCCCGCTCCTCAAAATAGATTGTACAGGTTCTGCCAGAAGTTCGGGGGAATTTTTTAAATCCTGCTTACATTTTTCTTGATTTATTTTAATTTTTTGTAAACCCTGCAATGTCTGATCAAGCGCCAGATAAGTGTGAGAAAAAGCTACACCAATATTTCGTTCTACGGTACTATCCGACAGATCCCTCTGCATACGGGACGTGCATAACATATCAGCCATAAAACGCAACAAACAGTTAGCAAGCATAATATTTCCTTCGCTATTTTCAAAATTAATGGGATTAATTTTATGAGGCATAGTAGAAGAGCCCACATCTGCACTTCTGCTTCTTTGTAGAAAAAGTTCATGAGAAATATAAAGCCAGATATCTCTATTCATATCCAGAATAATATTGTTTATCTGAGCAGCAATATTAAAATAATCTGCCCAGGCATCATGATCTTCAATTTGAGTTGTGGCCAGATTCACATCAAAATCCATATTTTCGATAAATTTTATGGAAAAAGTACACCAATCAAAGGAAGGAAAAGCAACTTCCATGGCAGAAAAATTACCTGTAGCACCGTTTAACTTTGCCTGAAAGCGAAAGTTATCAAGTTTTTCGTAATATCTCAGTAAGCGAGAGATGAAAACTGCAATTTCCTTACCTGCAGTAGTAGGCGATGCCTTTTGACCATGAGTCCTGGCAGGCATTGCTATTTTTTTCCATTTTTCAGCCAGTTGAATTAGCTTTAGCAGCAGTGTTCTTAGAATTGGCAGATGCTCATTTTCAAGGAATTCTTTAAATAAAGAAGTATAGGCAAGATTATTTATATCTTCGGAGGTTAAACCAAAATGTATCATATTTTCAACTCTATCTAGCGATAATTTTTCTTTAAGAAAATATTCACAAGCCTTAACATCATGATTTATCTCTTTCTCTATCTCTTTGATTCTCCTGTAATCTTTCTCATCAAAATTTTCATTGACCTTTCGTGCCAGTAATACTTTTCCCTCGGGTAATTTTCCAAAAAGGTTAGTTTTGTTAAGTTCCAGAAGATATTTTATCTCAACTTCACATCTTTTTTTTACCAGTGCATATTCGGAAAAATAGGAAGAAAGATGAGCGACTTTCGCTCTATACCTTCCATCAATTGTGGATATAGCTTTACCGGGATTCATATTACCTCTCTTTCATTTTTTCGTCTGCCTTTAATAATTCTTGTTTTAGTTCTTTTATTTCGTTTGAGGTTCTCTTTCTTAAACGTGGAATATTAAGACTACGCAAAGCTGCAATTGAGGCATTTTGGGGATGGACAACAGTTAGAGCAGGAGTATTAGAAGGCATCATTAGAGACGAATTAATGTTTGTCACCATATCGATTTTATTTTTAAAAGGAGGACAGTTAATTACCGGAATATTCAGGTTTGCTGCCAGCGCACCACCCAAGCCGTTGGATCTTCCAGCTACAGCGATAACTGCTCCCGGTTCCAATGAATTGTTATATTCAGATGCAATTTCTTTAATTCTTTCACCATTTTTATGGGCAGATACAACTCTAAGTTGGGTAAAGACATCATATTTATCAAGGAATGAGCTCAATTTTTCACAATGCTCAATATCTTTTTCGGAGCCCATGATAATGGCAACATAGCCATCCTGCATTAGACCTTTATTCTTCAAATTAAAGAGCATTCTATCATGGATTCTGCAATCGTCCGAAATTTTAAGTTTTCTACCAGTAAGAGTTTGATATAATTCAAGATAACGATTCACAGTTTCTTCTACAACTTTTTGCGGCAATTTTTTTGGTATCTCCTTTTTATGTTTATGGGAGAGGAGCCATTGTCTGACATATTCTTTATCCAAAGAGCTGGCGTGTGCTGGGTCTTCATAATAATCTTCTTTCCACCAGTAACGAGACGAGTCCGGAGTGTGGATTTCGTCGATAAGAATCAGTTTATCATCGACCAGGCCAAATTCATATTTAGTATCCACCAAAATTAATCCTTTTTCCTCTGCCAGGCTACTGCCAAATTCAAAAAGTTCCAGTGCTTTTTTTTCCATTTGTTCGTAATGCTCTTTTTTTGCCCAGCCGTCCGATAATATTTCATTCCTGGTAATTTCTCTGTCTGATTCTTCTTTTGTGGTGGGTGTAAGAATAGGCTCCGGTAATTTATCATTTTTTTTGAGACCGTCCGGCAATTTTACACCAGATATCTCTCTCCCTCCATGCTCATATTTTCTCCACATGGAGCCTGTAATATAACCTCGGACGATCATTTCTATTCTAATTGGTTCAGCTTCTTTTACGATGGTAAGATTAGGATCAATCTGTTCGATTATATGATTCTCAATTATGTGCTTGGACTCGTTGAACCAGTAATTCGATATACTATTGAGCACAGCACCTTTATATGGAATTGATGTATCCAGGACGCTATCAAAACTGGAGATTCTGTCAGTTACTGCTATTAATCTTTTATTATCATCCAGACGAAAGCTTTCTCGTACTTTTCCTGAATGTAGTTTCTTTAATTGAGGTGTATCGAGTTTATTGAAAATTTCCATTTTTTCTCCTAAATAATTAATGTTTAAAATGTCTCATTTTTGTAAATATCATAGAACAGCCGAGTTCATTACATTTTTTTATTACGTACTTATCTCGAATAGATCCACCAGGTTGGACAAACATCTCAATGCCCTGTTTATGAGCAACCTCAATATTATCGGCAAATGGAAAAAAAGCGTCTGAAACAAGTAGAGTTTTCTTCATAGCTCCTCTGAAATATGTGTCAAATTCTTCTTTGTCTCCGCTAAATTCATTTTTAAGATTACTTCTGGCTTTCTCCAGAGAAAGTTTTACAGAAACCACTCTGTTGGGTTGACCTGCTCCCATGCCAAGCAGCTGGAATGCCTCTCCCTTTTTTCGCACAAGAATGATTGCGTTGGATTTAACATTTTTTATTGCTTTTATACCAAAATTGCAGAGTTGTTCACTAAAATGTTTTCCTAGCTTTTTAGCAGTAACAACCTTTAGCTCTTTGTAAAGTTTATTGTCTTTTTCCTGCACTAATAAAGCGCCATTAATGAATCTCATACTTTTATCATTAGTTTGCAAGGCAGGATTGTACTTAATTACCCGTAAAGATTTTTTTGAAAACAGATAATCTTTTGCCTTTTTAGTAAATTTAGGAGCTACAATCACTTCAATAAATTTTCGTTTGGATTTATCCTCATTTTTAAAATCGAAAAAACTAACTGTATTCAGATCAACTTTGTCATTAAATACAATAATAGAACCAAAAGCAGAGATAGGGTCCCCAGCCCAGGCTAATTCGAGATTTGTTCTCATATTCGAACCACTGCATAAGCCACAGGCATTAGTATGTTTTATAATAGCGCAAGCAGGTTTTTCGAAATGAAAAATAGTGTTTAGAGCTGCATTTATATCTATCAAATTATTAAATGATAGTGGCTTACCATGCTGCTGTTCAATATTATCGATAATAGAATTAATTTCGGCATTTTTATAAACAAGAGCTTTTTGGTGAGGATTTTCTCCGTAACGCAATTCTTTACCATCTCTGTAAGACAATCTAAGGGATTTTTTCCCGGCGAATTCATCCATACTTGTAGCAATAAAAGAATCATAGTCAGCTGTATAATTAAATACTTTCCGCATGAGTTGTGTTCTGGTGTTTAGGGACAGGGAACCGTCGTTTTCATTCAATTCTTCTCCAATTATCTCGTAATCTTCCGGATCTACAATAGTGGCTACATCCTTGTAATTCTTAGCTGCTGCACGGATCATAAATGTTCCACCAATATCAATATTCTCTATCAATTCCGTATGAGATACATTTTCTTCTTTTTTTTCTTTAAAATTATACAGGTTACAAACCACAAGATCTATAGGTTTTATGCCCAGTCTTTTTGCTTCATCTTTTTGTTCATCTCTCTTAAAGAGCAAAGCTGCACCAATATTGAAGGATATTGTTTTCATGCGTCCGGCAAAGGCTTCCGGATTCCCGGTTTCTTTAGTTATACCAGTTACGTTAAATCCCTTTTCCTGAAGATATTTTTTGGTTCCACCGGTGGAAATAATTTCGCAATCATAGTCAGCAAGTATTTCTGCTAGAGAAGCCAGTTTACTTTTGTCTGTTACACTAATTAGCGCTCTTTTGATTTTCTTCATCCTATATTCCTTTATAATTTTTTTACATGCTTAACGATATTTTCAAAAATTCTGAGTCCATCACCTTTTTCCTTATTTCCATTTTTTCTCTTCAGATAGGTCCAGGCAGGATGATTGTATACACTCAAAAACGCCTCAGGATGAGGCATCATACCAAAGATTCTACCGGTTTTATCTGTTAAGGCAGCACAATTTAACTCCGAACCATTGGGATTAAAAGGATATTTTGAGGTAACTTTACCATTTTCGTTGCAATAACTCATACAGTTAAGATTATTGTTTTTTATGTTTTCCCTTATTTTTTTATTAGCAAAAACGAGTCTCCCTTCGCCATGCCTTATGGGGAGATAAATCATATTAATATTCTTAAGAAAAGGAGTATTTGTTTTTTTATTTACATTTAGATAACACCATCTATCTTCAAATTTACCACATTTATTGAAACTAAGTGTGGCTTCCTGAAGCAAATCTCCCATTGTATTTGGTAACAAGCCCATTTTTACAAGAAATTGGAAGCCATTACAAATACCTAAAATATATTTTCCCCTGTTTACAAATTTTTTTAACTTCTTAAAAAACTCATCTCCATTTTTAGTTTGCTTATATTTCATTTTATTTGCCATAACTTTTCCGGAGCCCAGATCATCACCAAAGGAAAAACCACCGGGGAAATTGAGAATATGGTAATCAGATAAACTTACCCTCTCATCAAAAATATCATTTAAATGAATAATATCTGTTTGGGCTCCAGCTTTTTGATAGGCAGCTTGCATTTCCTGTTCACAATTTATACCAAAACCTGCCACCACAATTGCTTTTACCCGTTTCATGTTTGTTCCTTTAAACCATTGTGCCAGGAATCATAGAGGACAGAAATTTTCGTATCAACCAAATTTTTTTCCTTACGATTGATCTTTAGATTAGCTTTGGAAGTTACAACTCCCAGTAAATTTGCTCTTTTACCAAATATATCTTCAAACTCCTCTTTATTGGGAGGAACAATCGAGACCAAAAAACGGGAATGGGATTCGGAAAAAAGTATAAAATTAGGAGTTAATTTTGTGATAGAAGAAATATTAATTTTTGCCCCAAGACCTGTACCAAAGCAGGATTCGGCTAAGGCAACTGCAAGCCCTCCGTCCGCAAGATCATGGGAAGATTCTATTAGACTTTTTTCATTTGCTTTAACTACAAGTTCATATAGCTGTTTGGCTTTTTCCTTTCTTACCTGAGGTACATTCCTGCCCTTTTCACTAAATAGTTTGTAAAATTCTGAACAACCTAACTCATTATAAGTTTCTCCAAGCTGGTAAATCAAATCTCCTGCAACTTTAAAATCACTGGTAACAATATTTCTGATATCATCTATCTTAGCCGCCATAGAATAGAGTATAGTAGGAGGTACAGATATTTTTTTTCCTTCTGCAGTAAAGTCGTTTTTCATACTATCTTTTCCGGACGTCATGGGGATATTAAAAAATACAGCCATATCATAAAGTGCTTTGTTCATATTAACAAGTTTGCCCAGTTTGAATTTACCGTCAGGATTTTTATTCTTGTCATAAACAGAATCAGGGACACAAAAGTTGTCGTTAGCAGACCAGAAGCGACTGGAATCATCCAGTGGATCAGGAAGTTTGCCTCCAATTGAGATAATCTGTCGTACGGCTTCATCAAAGGAACCGGCAGACATAGCATAGGGATCGAGGTCTCCATATCGAGGTATTATTCCGTTGGAAACGGCAATTCCCTCGTAGCTATGATTGTCAACTCTAACCACTGCTGCATCCTGAGGGGATTTACCTTCTTTCCCCATAAGAGGTTTTAGGACTGTTCTGCCTTTGACCTCGTGATCATACTGCCGAATTACTTCCTCGCGGGAACAGATATTTAGACTGGACAAAAGTCTAAGTAAAACATCATTATGATCTACTTGACCGATTTGGGGTTCCGAGGTTGGGGGAGATTGCCATTCTGCAGCAAGCCTTTTCCTGGGTGTGCCATTAAAAAGGAAGTCCATTTTGAGGTAAGCCACCATCATATTGTCGTATCGGACCTCCAGAAAACCTGAATCAGTAAAATTGCCTATATCTGTCATTTCAACTTCGTATTTTTGTGCCAGTGTGCGTAAGTCTGTTAAATTTTCTTTTTCGATAACAAGTGTCATGCGCTCCTGCGATTCCGAGATAAATATTTCCCATGGTTTAAGACCGGAATACTTTAGCGGAACTTTTGCCAGATCTACAAAGGCACCACCCGAAATACGAGCCAACTCACCTACAGAGGAGGAGAGTCCACCGGCACCATTATCTGTGGAGCACTTTATCAAACCTTTTCTGGTTGCATCAATTATGAAATCTGAGAGTAATTTTTGTGTTATGGGACTGCCTATTTGTACTGCGGAAGCCGGAGAGGATTCATCAATCTCAGCGGAAGAAAAAGTGGCACCATGAATACCATCTTTACCCACACGTCCGCCAGCCATAATGATATGATCACCCGGGTCGATTTCTTTTTTCCAAGAATCCTGTCCCTTATATTGTTCTGGCATAATACCACCGGTACCGCAATAAACCAGAGGTTTGCCACTGTATCTGTCATCAAAAATTATGGAGCCGTTTACAGTAGGAATCCCTGATTTATTCCCTCCATCCTCTATTCCCTGTCTTACTCCGGCAAAGACCCTTTTGGGATGTAATTGACCTTTGAGCAGTTCTTTTTCATAAAAAGGAGAAGCAAAGCAAAGTACATCTGTATTAAAAATTAATTCTGCTCCACCCACTCCTGTTCCTAAGGGATCACGATTATTACCAAGGATACCTGTTATTGCTCCTCCATAAGGATCTATAGCCGAGGGTGAATTATGAGTTTCTACCTTCCAGACGAATAATCTGTTTTCATCCACTCTTACCACACCGGCGTTATCTGAGAACACCTTTATTAGCCAGTTGTTACCAGCTTTCTTTAATCTTTGTTGAATAACATCAGTGCTACCCTTAATGTAGGTTTTAAAAAGAGAATCGACAGTTTCTATTTCATTTGTATCTAGATTTTTATATTCAATTATGGCATTAAATTCTTTGTGTTTACAATGCTCTGACCAGGTTTGACCAAAAATTTCCATTTCGCAATCCGTAGGTTGAGTCTTTAGTCCAATATTTTTTCTAATTTTTTGAATCTGAGGTTTAGAGTAATATTGTTTAATTGCCTTTAATTCTTCCAGGTTAAGCGAAAGTAATCTATCGTCGGAAATCTTAAGAAGTTTAGCATCATTTACCAAAATATCAATGTAAGATACCGTTTTATCAGAATGAAGGTGGACTTCGGGAATATAGTTGGCTTCAATTCTTTGTTTACCATACTCAAAATGATTAATCAATTTATTCCCCAGGACTTCTTCTGCCAGTCGTTGCATCTGGGCTCTTGTTAGTTCATTTTCAATAAAATACAATTGTTGTGAAAAAATATGTTGAGTAGTTGTATCAAGGTCAATATTGAAATAATCTGCCATGGTCTTTTGCGCCGAAATTCCTTCATCATCTGTAACCCCGGGCAGTTTTGCCACCAGGATAAAACTGCTAAAATTCTCATCCCGGTAGTGTTCATTTACGAATATTTGATGCAAAATATTATCCCTTAGAGCGTGATTAGCGAAATCTTCAACTTGCTTTGCGGAGAGGTCATAATGAATATAAAAAAGTTTGCCCGTCTTTATTCTACCAGTATTCAAATTCAAATAATCTTTAGCTTTTCGAGCAATCTTTTGTCCTTTTACCTCCTCTATCTCTTCTTTTAGAAAAATTTCTACAAAATTGTAATTTTCTTTATTCAGCATAGTCTAATATTACTCGGTATTTCGGTAAAAAAGTTCCTGAGGAGCTGCACCTTTTGATTTAATTTTAATTCCCTGATTATCTACAATCTTTCCTGCAGTTTTAATTTTATAATTCAATTTACTGGATACTTTGTGTAATTCATCTTTTTTATTTTTATTCACAACTACGAGAAAACCATTACCCATATTCCACAATCTATAAGCTTCTTTTTCCTTGATATTTCCCAATTTTTGTAAGTCAATAACAAATTTCTGTGGTGTATGAACATCAGAAAGTTCAGCTCCCAAATTATTTGGTGTAAGGATTCTTTTCAAATTATCAGGTAATCCGCCACCGGTAACATGAACAATGGCGTGAGGTATAATTTTATTTATAAGGATTCGATTAATCAGAGGTGTAAATATCAGAGAAGGAGTTAGCAGAATTTCTCCCCAGGATTTATTTTGTGAATATTGCTTTGCATGCCATTCTTTACCAAATTTTTTCTGCAAAATTCTACGGATAAGGGAAAAACCATTGCTGCGAAATCCTTTACTTTTGAAAGAAATAATTACATCATCGGCTTCAACTTTTTTTCCAGAGATTGGTTGTGATAAAATATCGGGCAAAATTCCAAGCCCTGTAGCTCCCCAATTAAAATGCATATTTTTTCCATAGCCGGAAATCCTACTACCGAGTTCCGCTATTTCTCCTCCCGTAATACTTACTGCTGCCCCGGCAGCAGCTTCCGAAAGTCCCCGCATTAAGTCATCCACAATTTTTTCATCAAGTAAATCTACATCCAGAATATTGGAAAGAGAGCAAGGTTCAAAGCCATTAGCCGCAAGGTCATCTACTACCATGGCGACAAGATCATAGGCGATTGTATTGTATATACCGGTGCGTTCTGCTAGCTCAATTTTTGTACCTATTCCGTCTGAAGATATACCAATATTATTGCCATCTACAGCTATCATTCCGGCAAACGTTCCGTCCACATCTTGTAGTGCTCTACCATTTTTATTTTTTCTGTTTTTAAAAGTTTTTTTTGCCCATTTGTAGGCAATTTTTGAACATTGATTTCCCAGATCTATATCTAAACCGCTTTTTTTTCTTTTAGCCATAAATTTTCGCTTTTTTTATTCTCCCCATTCTCTGGCATAGTAATCACGTTTAGTCCCTTCTCCGGGAAGATATACATCGTGTGGTTTACCTTCTCTTATGGAAAGCCGGGAAACAATTTCCAGCTCAGCCTGTTTATGTAATTCTGCAATATTCTTAACACCACAGGTGGACATGGTAGCTTTAATTTTGGTAATCACTTCATCAATATTATTTCTGAGTCTGCCGGCATATTCCACGAAACCTTCCACACCTTCCACAAATTTACCCTGATTATAGCGAGCTTTTTTCCAGTTTTGGGCTCTTTTTGAGCCTTCACCCCAATAAGGTTTCATAACTCTATTGTTTATAACCACCTTTTCTGGAGGTGATTCATACATTCTGGCGAAATAGCGTCCCATCATCACGTAATCAGCTCCAAGTGCCAGAGCCACAACGATATCTTTTGCCGTAACAATACCACCATCGGCTATAACTGGAATATATTTACCTGTTTTCTTGTAATATTCATCTCTGGCTTCTGCTACTTTTATAATCGAAGTAGCCAAACCTCTACCGGTTCCTTTTTGCTCCTGAGTTATACAGATGGAACCACCACCCATTCCCACTTTAACTGCAGCTGCTCCTGCATCCACCAAAAATCTAAAGCCGTCAGCAGTAATAATATTTCCGCCTATTATGGGTATTTTGGGATAATTTTTTTCTATCCAGTTAAGTGTTTCTTGCTGGTAGGATGTGTGACCGTCGGAGGTGTCAACAGCCAAAACATCTGCACCGGCTTGCACGAGTGCTTTAACTCTTTCTTTGTAATCGTGAGTATTAATGGCAGCAACAGCAATCAATCTTTTATTCTCATCTACTACTTGCTTGGGATTATTCAGATGATCTTGAATATCCTTTCTAAAAACGAGATAGAGCAATTTACTTTCGTCATCCACGATAGGTAAAACATGCTGGTGGCTTTCCATAAGAACGGAGTTGGCTTTTTTTAAATCAGTGATGTTTACACCAACTTCAAATTCCGAAAGGGGAGACATCCTATCTATCGCCTTCAATTTTGAATGTTGGTAAGGATCATAATCGTATTTATTTAGGAAGCCAAGCAATTTTCTCTTTTTATCTATTACCGGAAATGTAGAAAATCCTTTTTCCTCTCTTATTTTATGCACATCTTTTATCAGGGTATCTGTATAAACAGTTTGAGGTTTTACAAAGCCAGCTTTGTGGGATTTTATCCGCCGTATCATTTCTGCTTGTTCCGGGATGGGCTGGGAACAAAAAATAAAGGAGGTGCCGCCTAATTTTGTCAATTCTATTGCCATTCTTACCCCGGAGACGGATTGCATAGCAGCTGAGACCAAAGGAAGTCTAAGACTAAATTTGTCTTTAGCTTCTTCCCAAAATACAAGTGGTGTGCTTAAGTCTATCTGGTCAATATTTGTTTCCGGAGTTGAATGGGAAGGTAACAAACTATATTCCATTAATGTTCTGGAAGGTCCGCGATAAATATTTTTTGCCATGATTACCCTTTAGCAATTTGGAATTAATTTTTGAAAAAATATGTTTTTAAAAATATTTAGTTCTAATTTTGTTTTTGACTTTATAGGAGCTGTTTTTAGATTCCGTAGCAGTATCACGACTCTTTTTAAAGTCTTCTTGTTAAGAAGCCGTGAGATTACTTGCATTTATTATACTCTGCAATTTATTAATTAAATTGAATTGTTTTGATGATTTATGGAGGTCAATTATTTTTGTCAATTAATATGAATATTGTTTTTATTTAAGGAGTAATTTGCAATCACATTCTAAATTATATGCCAGGTAAAATATTTTGTCCGATTTTTTAAAGATGATACATGTTACAACCACTTTTTATTCTTGAAATATGCAATCATACCAGCTCCAACAACAAGCATGACAAAAAGAACAACAAAATAGGCGCCGCGCCACCCCAGTTCAGGCATATATTCAAAATTCATCCCATAGATTCCAGCAATAAAAGTTAGTGGAATAAATATAGTAGCAATTATAGTAAGGACTTTCATTACATCGTTCATACGGTTACTAACACTGGAAAGATAAATATCGAGCATACCTGTTAGCATCTCGCGAGATGTTTCTATGGCATCCATTACTTGAATCGTGTGATCATAAATATCTCTAAAGTAAATATGTGAAGATTTTTTAATAAGTAAGGAATCTCCTCTTTCTAATCTTGTGATCACTTCTCTCAGGGGCCAGACGGATTTTCGCAGATAGATCATCTCTCTTTTTAATCTGTGGATAGCCTGCAATGTTTCTGTGGATGGGTCAGAAACAAGTTCTTCTTCCATATATTCCAATTTTTCACCAACTTTTTCCAGGACGATAAAATAATTATCTATAATAGTATCAATTAAAGTGTAGGTAAGATAATCGGATCCCATTTTCCTTATGCTGCCTTTACCATTTCTAATTCTTTCGCGCAAAGGATTGAACACATCTCCTTTTTTTTCTTGTAGTGAAATAACAAAATCCGAACCCACAATCAAGCTTACCTGTTCAGTTTCAATCTCACCTTCTTTATCTTTGTAAAAAATCATTTTTAATACTATAAAAAGGTAATTTTCAAAATCTTCTAGCTTGGGGCGTTGGCCTGTATTAACAATATCTTCCAGTACCAGGGGATGGATGCCAAATTTATTTCCTAAAGCCCTTATTACTGCAAGATCTCCCAATCCAACAATATTTATCCAGGTAACAGTGGATTTATCTTTAAACTCTCTGCACTCCTCAATTGAATCTACTTTTTTTTCTACTATTTTGTCTTTATTATAATCAATTATAGAAATTTCGGCTTTCTCAGTTCCACCATTTCCTATATGCATCAGGGTCCCTGGAGGTTGTCCTACTTTTTTTGATACTTTTTTAATCTTTGCTGCCATAATTTAAACTTTTATTTATCTGAGAGGAAGAGCCACCTTTTTGCCGGTTTTGGCGCTTCTGTAAATAGCTTCTATTATTTCCAAAGATTTTCTGCCGCTTCTACCGTCTGTATTTGCACCAGATTTACCTCTAAGAGTTTGCAGTACATTTTGGTAGTAAGGTAGGTGACCCAGTCCATAGACATTAGGTGGTTCATAATTACTGCGTTCGATGATCCTGTCATCGTCGGCATATTCTTCAAATTCCCATTTTTCTATTTTGTTTATGGCGATGCCACCAATTTTCACTGTTCCTTTTTCTCCTAAAACAGTGATAGAACCTTCAAAGTTTTTGGGGTAAGTAAGCATGGTTACGTTTAAGTTACCTATAACACCATTTCTGAATTTTAGAATTGCAGAGCCGGAGTCCTCTGTTTCAATATCACGGTCTAGGGTAGCTGTTTCTGCCATAATCGATTCAACCGGTCCTATGAGCCATTGCACCGCATCTACATAGTGACTGGCTTGATTCATAAAGGCTCCTCCATCAAATTCCCACGTACCACGCCATTTTGCCATATCATAATATGATTGTGGTCTTTGCCAGAATACATTAGATTGAATAAAGTATATTTTTCCAAATCTACTTTTTTCGATTGCTTTTTTTAATAATTGTATAGTAGTATTCAAACGATTCTGTTTAACAACAAATAGCTTAACTTTATTTTCATCACAAGCATCTATCAGATCATCCGCCTCGCTCAATTTTGTTCCCATTGGTTTTTCGGAAATAACATGCGTACCATGCTGAGCTGCTTGTATACCCATTTTGGGATGCAAGCCACTGGGAGTGCAAATGATCACAGCATCAGCGTCCTCATTATCCAGCATTTTAGGGTAGTTTGTGTATATATTAGGTATATCAAACTTTTCTGCTGATTTTTCTGCTCTCTCTTTTATTTTATCACAGCAGGCAATAACTTCTGCACCTTCTATGCGTTTGATTGATTCAAAGTGTTTTGAAGATATACGTCCGCATCCAACCAAAGAAAATTTTAAATTTTTCAAAATTCCTCCAAAAATATTAATAAATTTACTTTTTATTTTATGTTATTTTTACTTATAGATAGATGTATTGTCAAGCTTGTGAGATAATCCCAATTATTATCTTTACAATCTTACTTTTTCCTTTAACAGGAAGTATTCACCTATCAAAGCAGGGATAACAGTATTTATAAGAAATATGAAAAGTGTGGTGCAAACTGCTACTTCTGCCTTTATACCTAACTTGGCAAAAATTTCCATAGCAAAAAACTCTCTGATGCCAAAACCACTAAAGGATATGGGTAAAATGTGAGAGAGGTGTACCAAGGGTACTGATTTAAAAACAGAGATAAAATTTATTTTTAGAAAATTATTTAAAATAATATAGTACTGAAAAAGTGAAATGAAGGTGAAGACAACTTGTTTAAAAATTATTTGGGGAATGATGTTTTTATAATTTTTTAGATAAGAAAGAAAATTTTTGTTTTTCAAAACATAAGATATCAAATAGACAAGATATGGTGAAAACATTATTAAAAAGGCAATTAATATTTTTGTGATAAGACTAATCCCTCTAAAATAAAATATTCCGGCTACTGCACCAAAGAAGAGGTTTTTCCAGGTAATAAATATTCTTTCTATGCCCACGGAGAATACGGTGGCACTTTTTTTGTTATTGATAAAGTAGATTTTACCAAATTGCCCCACTCCGGCTGGCAGCAAAAAATGCAGAGACATGCCGATAAAAAATGATTTAATTATCTCAATATGAGGGGATTCATTACGAGGATTTAGTTTTAAATAATCGCGCCAATTACTGTATTGAATCGCCAATTTTATCAGGGTTGTGAAAACTATAATGACTATTGAAAAAAGACTGATTTTGGAAAAATTCTTCATCAATATGACAAAATCAATTCTGCTACTAATAAAATAGAGTACAAGGGCAGTGATGATAATCTTTAGTATAGTAGCAACTTTCTTTTTATTTCTGGTAAGAAACTTCATTTACTAAATATTTCCTTAATTTTATTAAAACTATTCATAGTACAACAAAACCTCTGCAAGTTTAAGCCTTCCATTCCCATTTAGAAATCATCCCATACAGAGAAAAGAAAATTAGATAATAGGGATAAATCAACAGATAAAGTATATGTTTTAAACGAAATTTTTCTCTATGCTTTTGTAGAGAAAATGCCCAAAAAATCATAAAGGGGATAAAATATAGGAAGAAGTTAATAAAGTTTGCACCTAATATAAGCCTGAGCGGCAAATAAACATAAAACAAAAAAATTAATAGGGATGCGAATTTATAAAATGGTGATGATATGCCAAACTGACCATAGCGTCTTTTTTGTTGATTCAAATAATCTTTTGTATTTGGTTTAGTATAGACTTTATTTCTTGCATTATAAGCAATTTTATATTTTGTTTTATCAATCAATTGCAACAGCTGCTTATCCTCACCGCAGGGATGTACTTTGATTTTATTAAAACCTGCAACTTGTTTAAAGACAGATTTGCGCACTGCCAAATTTCTGCCATTACTACTAAAGGGAAGTCCGAGTCCGATTGTAGAACAATAGACTGAGGCTGTCATCAATTGGGAAAAATTGCGGAAATCAGATTTATTTTTTTCCGGGGAATAACCCACGATCATTCCCGTATTTTCAGATAAATAATAGTTCATCTCTTCTAACCAATCAGCAGGGGGAAGACAGTCAGCATCCGTGAATAAAACAATTTCATACTGAGCTATTTCAACACCTTTCTGAAGCGCGTATTTTTTGCCTTTATATTCATTATCTTTATCATTTAAATGCAAATACTGTCTGTTTGTTTTTGAATTGCAAAATTTTTTGATAAGTTCAAGTGAATTATCCCGAGAAGCATGGTCAATAATGATAATTTCATAATCAGATATAGGATATTCTATTTCCTGCAGAGACTTGAATAATGTAGGCAGATTGTCCTCCTCATCACGGCAGGCTATAACCAGGGAGTAAGAATAATGTGGGGGAGCCGAATTGCGCCAGTCTTTTAAAATCCCGGTTGCCAGAATCAATATAATAATAGCAGCAAAAGTTATTATTGGATCCATATTATTTTTTGTTTAATTTCAACTCCTATCTTCATTTTAGGCAATTATAGGATTTGAATTTTGCAATTGAGCTTCAAGAAGTCAAGCCTTTTAGATAAATAAGCAGAGCATTTATTTTAATTTATTTAATAAATGAATCTTCTGGTTCAAAATCTGTAATTTTTGATAATAAAAACCCCTCAAATTTCTCATCCGAGGGGATAAATGTTACTTAATAATCTATTTTTTTAGCGAAGTAAAATAATCTTTTTGATATCTTTATTAACTCCGTCCAAGCTTACTTTGTAGAAATAAATACCACTCTTCAAATTTTGCATGTTATAATGCACAGTATGATATCCGGAATCCATCTCCTTGCTCATGATTACCTCCACAAATCGTCCTCTTAAGTCATATAATTCAATATTAACCTTGCTTGGTCTATTCAAAGCAAAGGATATTTTTGCAAGACTTTTTACAGGATTGGGATAAACCCCCATCAACTCAAAATCAGCAGGAATCTGTTCATCAATACCCACTGAATCGTCTTTAACCGAAATGACAACGGTATCAGGCTCAGAATAGCATAAACTGTCATCAACAATAAGGACAAAATTATATTCTACAGTATCCTCAACCGAAGGAGCCATAAATGTTGGATTGACTATTGTTGTATCAGAGAGTTGTATGGTGTCCGGAGCCTGCCAGTGATAATTCAATTGCAGACCTTCCGGATCATAGGAAGCAGAGCCATCCAGAGTTACTTGCTCATTTTCCGCTACTACCTGATCCGGTCCGGCCTCGGCTATTGGTTTTCCATTGACTGTGATATAATCTGTTTTTGTTTCTGTATCTGAGCCTGCTGGATTCGATACTGTTAGTGACACCGTAAAAATTCCCCATTCATCATATTCATGATTGGGATTCTGAGCAGTAGTTGTGGCTCCATCACCAAAATCCCATTGCCAGGATGTAGGTATATTTGCCGAGGAGTCAGTAAAATTTACAGTTAATGGTTGGCACCCATTTAAAGGAGTTGCACCAAAATCCGCCATTGGCTCAGAATACACTGTTATATAATCGGTTCTATTTAATGTGTCTACACCACAATCATTGCTTGCTATCAATTCCACACTATAAATACCAGCTTCCTGATAAACATGCCCCGGACTTTGTGAATTACTTGTACCACCATCGCCAAAATCCCATTGCCAGGTAGTGGGAAATCCGGAAACTTGAACACTTTGGTTGATAAATGAAACTCCCAGAGGAGCAGTACCAGCTGTGGGAGAAGCACCAAAATTGGCAGTTGGAGGCTCTCCCGCTTTGATTAAATCATCTCTGATTAGGGTACTTGACCCAGTTGAATTGGTTGCTGTAAGAGAAACAGTGTAAGTACCTGGTTCGGAATATAAATGAGTTGGATTTTGTTCTGTGTTTGTAGTGCCATCACCAAATTGCCACAACCAGGAAGTTGGTTGAGCAGTTGATTCATCTGTAAATTGTACTTCAATAGGAGCACAACCACTATCCGGAACTGCAGTAAAATCAACATCAGGCGGACCTGATATTAATGTGAAATTAATATTGGAAGTAATCTGCAATAACTGAACTTCTACATCCTGCACATGACCGGTAGGATATCCGTTAAGGGTAGCACTTACATCATAAAATCCCGGAAGCAAATTATTGATAACATAATATCCAGAATCATCCGGATTTGTGGTTTGACCACCGGCTGTAATTTCAACATCCACTACATCCCCTGTTCCTCCTATCAGTGACACAAATCCTTCTATAGAACCATAAGCAGCTTCCATAGTAAAATCGACACCCGTAGTATCTTGATTTTCGATTACTTGCACATCAATTATGGTAGAATCCATATAATTCGTTAAAGAAGCATTTACATCATAAATTCCGGGTTGAAGTCCAAGGGAATATGCACCTGTGCTGTCAGGATTAACCATTACTCCTCCTGCAGTTACTTCTGCTTCTGTTATAGACCAGGCTCTACTGGCTAAGGAAACAGTTCCATTTATTGTACCAGGCATAGCAATCAAAGTGAAATTCACATCCGTAGTTGCTTGATTTTCTAAAACCACTACATCTGTAATAGTAGAATCAATGTAATTTGCCAAAGAAGCGGAAACATCGTAGGTTCCGGGGGCAATTGTCATAGAATAATTTCCAGTGCTGTCAGGATTTGCAGTAATTCCTCCGGCAGTAATCTCCACCTCTGTAATATCTCCTACTCTATTAGTCAGTGAAACCGTACCTGATATGGAACCAGGCAGGGATTGTAATGTAAAATTTATATCGGAAGTAGTTTGGTTCTTAAGAACCTCTACATCTGTAATGGTGGAATCCTCGTAATTTGTAAGAGAAGCAACCACATCGTAGGTCCCTTCCTCTATAGTAATCGAATAAACACCATTCGTATCAGGATTCACTGTAATTCCACCCGCAGTCACCTCCACGTCTGTTATATTTCCCACTCTGTTTGCTAGAGTTACCATGCCTGTAATTTCACCCGGTAGAGGTTCAAGGAAAAAATCAATGCCTGTAGTATCAGCATTTTCTATTACAACTACATCTGAAACTGTGGAATCCGCATAATCAATAAGAGAGGCAGTAACATCATAGGTTCCGGGCTGGATGCTGAGCAAGTAATTCCCCAGAGTATCGGGATTAACTGAAACATCTCCGGCAGTCACTTCTGCTGCAGTAAGATCCTGATTTGAGTCAGCAACAGCTATATTTCCCTGTATAGTTCCGGGAATTGCTATAAGTGTAAAATTCACATCGGAGGTATTTTGATTTTCTACAACCTGCACATCTGTCTTAGTAGAGTCCTGATAATTTGTGAGAGAAGCTGTTAGATCATACAATCCGGAAGCTAAAGAGGAGATAGAATAATAACCGCTGGAATCAGGATTAACGGTAATTGTATCTATAGTAATCTCCACTTCTGTAACATCACCGACTCTGTTCGATAGAGAAACTGTACCGGAAATAGAACCGGGTAATGGATCCAGAGTAAAATCTATATCAGAAGTAGTTGAATTTTCTATAACCTCCACGTCGGAGACAGTGGAATCGACATAATTTGCATGTGAAGCAAGTACATCATAGGTGCCGGGTTGAATCGATAATGAATAATCTCCTGTTGTATCGGGATTTACTGTAATGCCACCTGCACTTATCTCGATATTTGTTACAGATTCCGTACCACCACTTAAATTTACATTTCCCTCTATGGTTCCGGGCAAAGCAACAAGTGTAAAATCGATATTGGGAGTATTTTGATTTTCAGTAACCGTGACCCCGGTTACAGTGGAATCAGCATAATCGGGTAGTGAAGCTGTAACACTGTAATTACCCGGAAAAAGAGGAGATATTGTATAATAACCGCTTGTATCGGGATTAACTGTATTGCCTCCTGCTGTAACCTCAACTTCTGCGATATCTCCCACACGGTTGGACAAAGATACCATACCGGAGATAGAACCGGGTATTGGCACCAGGGTTATATCCACATCCGAAGTGCTCTGATTCTCCATAACCTCCACATCATAAATGGTTGTATCCTGATAATTCGGAAGTGATGCACTAACATCATAAGTACCTGCAGGAATAGTTATTTGATATTCACCAT
>Ga0102934_1000738_pt1 | contig 22251 bp, 22 predicted proteins | sample SalPonR2_A_D1_MG_FD_78175 | JGI IMG/M metagenome (GOLD analysis project Ga0102934, IMG submission 78175) | Salt pond soil microbial communities from South San Francisco under conditions of wetland restoration - Salt Pond MetaG R2_A_D1_MG | ecosystem: Environmental > Aquatic > Marine > Intertidal... | reverse complement strand
CTTCTCGGGCCTCAAGACCGCGGTACGCTACGCCATTCAAGACCAAGAACTGAGCGAAAGTGAGCAAATGGCCCTCGCCCGCGACTTTGAAGACTGTGTCGCCGAGACACTCATAAGCAAAACACGGCAGGCGCTTGAGCAAACGCAGGCCAAAACGTTGATTGTCGGCGGGGGCGTCTCGGCCAACCAGTACCTTAAGCAACAGTTTGAGCTCCAGCTCACTACCGAGTACCCCGACCTGACTGTTTACTTCCCGATGCCCGGCCTCTCCACCGATACCTCAGTCATGATTGCGCTCGCCGGCCACGCCAAGCTCGATGGCAAACTCGCGCCACAAGCCGCGATTGACCTTCTTCGTGCTGACGGCAACAAATCACTCTAAATATTTAAAAAATCGTCAGGTGTAATGTTGGCCTGCTTGAGTATAGCTCGCAGCGTACCCTCTGGCATATCACCACGATGTCTTGGGATTGTGGTATATGTACCGGTCTCGCCACAGTACCAAATTTCGTGACTACCCTTTGCCTCGCGCCAAAAGACAAAGCCGAAATTTCGCAGACGTTTGGTGATTTCTTTGTATTTAAAGCCTGCCAACCGACCCATACCTACACCGTTACTTGTAACGGGTAGAAAATTTTCTGATTAGTTGAAATTTCAGTTTTCTTTCGGGCCTTAAGTAACGTCTGGGCAATATCCTCAGCAATCGCCACTACTTCCTCAAACGATTTTGCTTGCGCCACCAAACCAGGCACACTACTACTGGTAGCAAGGTAGTATCCCTCAGGTAACTTCTCGATATCTAAGTTGATGGTAACCGATTTTTTCATACAAAAACTATACCACAAAAATCTATTTTAGAATATACTCAGCGTTTTTGCCAATCTATCTACACAACGTTCAACTTCCTTTTTTTATACCCACACTCGTGCTACTCTAACTACCTATGAGCGACCAAAAAAGTGAGCAAACAAGCAATATCCCAGAGGTTTTTTTCAAACCATTCGATCCTAAAGCCCACGAGAACAAGCTGTACCAGATGTGGGAAGAAAGCGGGTACTTCAACCCGGATGTATGTGTTGAAAAAGGCATTGCTCAGCCCGATGCCGAGCCGTTTTCGATTGTCCTCCCTCCACCCAACGTGACCGGCACGCTCCACCTTGGGCACGCGAGTATGTTAGCCATCGAGGACATTCTCGTGCGCTACCACCGCATGCAGGGTAAGCGCACCCTCTGGATTCCCGGGACCGATAGCGCTGCGCTCGCTACGCAAAACAAAGTCGAAGGCATTATTTATAAAAAAGAGAAGCAACGTCGCCATGAGATTGGTCGCGAAGCGCTGTTAGAGCGCATCGACGAATTTGTTGAAGAGAGCAAGAATACTATCATCAACCAAACCAAAAAGATGGGCTCGAGCCTCGACTGGTCACGCTACGCGTTTACGATGGACGAGCAACGCAGCGACGCTGTAATGGAAGCCTTTATTCGGATGTATGACGCAGGCCTTATTTATCGTGGTGCGAAGAGTGTTAACTGGGACCCGGCGATGCAGACTACCGTTTCTGATGATGAAGTCGAATACGAAGAGAAGAACAGTCCATTCTACTATTTTAAGTATGGACCCTTTACCATTGGTACCGTTCGACCGGAAACCAAGTTTGGCGATAAGTACGTCGTGATGCACCCCGACGATGAGCGCTACGCCGCGTATGAACACGGCCAGCACATTGAGGTGGAATGGATTAACGGCCCCATCACTGCGACGATTATTAAAGACGAAGCGGCTGACCCGGAGATGGGTACGGGAGTGATGACCATTACCCCGTGGCACAGTGCGGTCGACTTTGAGATTGCTGAGCGCCACGGTCTCGATAAAGAACAGATTATAGACGAGCGTGGTCTCCTGATGGACATCGCGGGTGAGTTTGCTGGCATGCACATTAACAAAGCCCGCACTGCCATCGTCGAGAAGATGCGCGAGAAAGGCTTGGTTGAAAAAGTGGACGAAGATAACGTCAACAAGGTCGCGATCAACAGTCGTGGTGGGGGCACCATTGAGCCGCAAATCAAAGCCCAGTGGTGGATAGATGTAAACAAGGAGTTTACGATGGGCTACTCAGAGGTGCCTGGTATACAGGAAGGCGATACCGTCACCCTAAAACAACTCATGATTGCAGCGGTAGAAGCTGGTGGCACCACTATTTTGCCTGAACGGTATGAACGGGTGTACTACAACTGGATAAACAACTTGCACGACTGGTGTATTAGTCGGCAAATATGGTACGGACACCGTATACCCGCTTGGTTTAAAGACGGCGAGATAAAGGTGCAGGTTGAGAGCCCCGGCGAAGGCTGGGCGCAAGACCCCGACACCCTCGATACCTGGTTCTCGAGTGGTCTTTGGACGATGAGTACGCTTGGTTGGCCCAATAAAACGGAAGACTTTGCTACCTACCACCCCACCAGCGTACTTGAAACCGGCTACGACATCCTCTTCTTTTGGGTCGCCCGAATGATTCTGATGTCGACCTTCTTGACCGGGCAGGTGCCGTTTAAAAACGTCTACCTCCACGGTCTCGTTCGCGACGCCCAAAACCGCAAAATGAGTAAATCGCTCGGTAACGGTATCGACCCCCTCGATATGATCGAAAAATACGGAGCCGACGCCACCCGAATGGCACTCATCATTGGCGCGGCACCAGGAAATGACATGCCGCTGGGTGAAGACAAAATTAAAGCCTACAAAAAATTTGCTAACAAGCTCTGGAACATCACCCGCTTTGTGTTAGAAAATACGACCGACTACGACGGAAACCATACGCATACCCCAAGTGACCAAGCCCTTGAGGAGGCTGAGCTCTACCCCACCATTGCGTCTGTCACTAAACATATCGAAGACTTTCGACTCGATCTTGCCGGCGAGCAACTGTATCACTTTGCGTGGGACCACTTTGCCAGCGTGGTCATTGAAGAGAGTAAACCGTTACTGGCCAGTGATGACGCCCTTGAACGGAGCTCGCGGCAAAAACTGCTGCGCCACTACTTAGTGAGTTCTTTGCAGATGCTCCACCCGTTTATGCCGTACGTTACCGAAGCTATCTGGCAAGAGCTGCCTGAGGATATGCGCGACGCCGAGCAGCTTATGGTTGCATCGTGGCCAACTCCAACTATGTAAATATCAAAAAAGGGCGGGTTATGACCCGCCCTTTGGTTTTTCATTATTTGACTGGGGTGCCATCAGACAAGTACGACACAAAATGTCCGTGGCTGGAAACTTTTGGCCACAACGATAGCACTGACAACATATTGTATCCCTCATGTGACACCGCCTACACAAGTGCGACAAACGCGCAGGTACATTCCTCCACAACTGGTACACGTGAAGTTGATCTGCGCCAGAGATATGGATTCGCGCGATACTCCTCCGCAACACGGACATCGACTCGGATCACGTCGAACCCAACCACAACCGCCGCACCTATACTCACCAGGAATCGCCTGGTACCCACCAACAAATATTTGATACATCATGTAACGCTCCAGGAACACTTTCAGTGAGTACGGTATACGTTTTGTGTGTACCTGTAAAGCAAAAATACCTGCTACGTCTCTGCGTTCCGGTACCGTATTGGCAGATACGACTCAGTCTGGTAGCTTGATACTAGACAATACGCAACCAAGGGGTCGCTATGACTGAAATTGAAGCGTATGTATTCATACCTGGCAAAAACGCAAAGCCTGGGGCTTTCACACATGCCCAATTATGGGAGCTCTGCTGCGCCGGTAATGTCAAAACTACGAGCGTTTGTGGGTCGTGGACACAACACCGAGACGGCACTGTACATGTCGAAATTACCGTCAAAGATGACGTGCGGCTCGCGAAGCCACTACGGCTTATCTCGAGGAAATAAGCATGCGATACAACATCTTGCGGTGGGAATAACGTGGCGCGCTAGATTTCTGGCGCGCCCTTTCTTTTGGTGGTAACCAGCTACCACGCGGTGCGCGCTTGGTACAATACTACATAATGGAATCTACTAATTTTGCAATCGCGTTTTTAGCGGGGCTGATACCGACGTTGTTCTGGCTCTGGTTTTGGCTCCGCGAAGACCGCGAACGGCCCGAACCGTGGGGACTCATCATCATCGCGTTTTTGGCTGGTATGGCAGTAGTGCCGATTGCCCTGCCACTACAAAAAATTGCGCTCGAGCTGTACCAAGGCGAAAATTTGATTTGGGCTTGGGTCACCATTGAAGAGGTTCTCAAGTACGTAGCTGCGCTCGCAGTTGTACTCTGGCATAAAGCAGTTAACGAGCCAATCGACCTCATCATTTATATGATAGTGATTGCCCTTGGCTTTTCTGCTCTCGAGAATGCGTTATTTGTATTCAACCCCCTGATGCAAGGTGAATTTCAAGAGATGCTTCTTACGAGCAAATTTCGCTTTATTGGAGCCACGTTACTACACGTATTAGCTTCGGCCAGTATTGGTGTCTGTTTGGCGTTAGCCTACTACCAACGTAATGCTATCAAGGTTTTGGCAGGTATGATTGGTGTTGGTATCGCCACAGTTTTACACGGCTTTTTTAATCTTTTCGTCATGGGCGCCAATGGTGCAAGTATTATTACCATCTTCTTATTTGTGTGGTTTGGCATTATTATCCTTTTCTTCCTTTTTGAACGCATTAAAATCATTGAAGCCAAACACTTTGGTGCTCCATAATCACCAGTTATACGCACCCCCAACAGGTTGTAATGTGGGTTAATGCTATACTTTTAGTATGAAAAAGCCAACGTTCTTAGAACGCCTCACTGGGTCAGTAAACGTCGACACGTACGACGAAGTACTCGATAGTGACGAGTACCATGCCGAAGCACCCCACCAAGACATGGCGGAGGATTTCCCTGAAGAATCTGAGTGGCACGGCAACCATGCGCCAAACGACAGTGAACCACAAGAAGGTGAATTACCGGTCGACATGTACCAAACGGGCGAAGACGTGGTCATTCGAGCACTGATTGCTGGTGTGTCGCCTAACGATCTCGACATTTCGATTACTCGAGATATGGTAACCATTAAAGGCGCACGCGAAGAAGATCAGGAAGCAGCTGACGACGACTACTACCACCGCGAACTTTTCTGGGGTTCGTTCTCTCGCACACTCCTTCTGCCAGAAGAAGTTATTATCGACGAAGCCGATGCGCAAGAAAAGCATGGTCTTCTGGAGATACGTCTACCGAAAGTAGACAAAAACCGTAGTACAAAACTCTCGGTTAAGAGTCACGCTCAAAATAAATAAGCCGCTGAGTGGTCGCAACACTAGAATAGTTTTAGAGAGATGTTCCGGCAACAGGACGGCGACACCTATACGGCGTCAAAGTAAAAGCGGTACGCTGGCTCTTGCATGACCGCATGCCCAGCACCATACACAACCAACGGCCGTCGGCCCGCTGCTACTGCAGCCGCGACTCGCTTTACGATTGTGCGGTCGCGATACTGGACAGCGGCGCGCGTGATTTCATTAAATAGGGTTTGTTGCTCCCAGCGCTGTGGCCACGGAATGGGGTCGGTATACTCCTCGGCCCGCTCTCGATTGTAAAGGTTGGGGGTATGGCCAAGTACCGTGCTGGCGGTCGCCAGACCACGCTCCAGAGAGCACTGCTCGGTTGACCATCCGGTAGCGTGTGCGAGGTACGTTAAGAACGGACTCACGTACCCCACAAACGGCATCGTCTCCTTGCGTCGATGATACTGACCAAGAATACGGAGCGTGTACCACGCTACCAACTGGTCGGGCGTATATAATTCGAGGAGAAGCTGACGCATCAGGGCTTGGTCGGTTGGTTCGGGACACTGCCACGACACACCGCGATCGAGTGCCTGTTTTATCGCAAATACCGACTCCCCACCACGACTGATAGCACTGTTGTAGTCGAGCTGGTCGATAAAGCGATCGGTACTTTCACTACTCGAAAGATTTTGCATCCCTTCAACAATAACCAGATCGGGTCGATGTCGTGCAAACGCGCCCGTAATCGCGGCGAACTGTTCGTGAGTCGGGTCTGTCGAGTGTTGTGAACCCACAAAACACAATGCCGCATCTCCTTCACCCAGAGTGTAGAGGTATGGGGTCGAATGTTTAACTCGAGCATATTGCTCTGGCGTAAGCACACAGTCTAACGCCCGCGCAATTCGCGTTTTCGTTCGCATATAAAAAAGTATACCCCGCACCACGATGTTCGCTTAGTAGTGGTGCGGGGGTAACTCAATCAGTGTGAGCGATTGGTAGTTCGAAGGTCGTATCACCGACCCGAATGGCTTTCGTGCCAAGTATGAGCAGGCTATCGACGACCTGTCCGTCATGAAACTGGGCCGCAATGTTTTCCAAATCACGTCCAGCTGCTAGCATGGATCGAATCAGTGCCCTAGGCTCAGTGCTGCTAGTATCCAACATTGGTGGTACTCCTCTAGAAAAGAACGGTCATCTGAGACACCCAAAAGTCCGCCTCAGAGGACGGACTTTTTATGGAGAAACTTTTCAAACACAAAAATACCACCCTCTACTGCGGACCTACGGTACAGGAGGAGAACATGCTCCAGGTAGCAATGGTGGCTGTGTGTTTCATACTTTATTTATACCATATTACGGGCAGAACTAAGTAACTCATCAACACTTAATTTTTGCGCTAGATGTGCTATGATGTCGGGCACCTGCCCCGGTAAGCGAAGCTTGCTGGAGTAGCGTTCGAGGCACAAACAAAAACAAGTTCTACTTGTTTTTCACTCGCTCAGGTAGCTCAGTTGGTTAGAGCACTGGTCTGAAGAACCAGGTGTCGGCAGTTCGAATCTGCCCCTGAGCACAAAGAAAACCCGCGTTAGCGGGTTTTTGACTGCTCAGAGAGTACATACCCAATGGCACGTACGCGTGGATTCAAACGGCGGAGCAATGTGTTCTTTTTAATATAAGAGAACGCGCGAGCCGTGTCCCGCGGCACTTATGCGTGTAACGAATGAGTGACCGTCAGGACGAATCTGCCCCTCCGCACAAAGCGAGAAACAAAACCTGCCACAGGGCAGGCTTTGTTGTTTTACGTTTTGTGAGCAGTGTCTATTACTCCCCAGTATGGGTCCTAAAATTATCAATCGCGGCGTTAAATTGCTTCCACCCGGGAATCTCTTGGATGCCTGCGCTAAACACTTCGTATGACGAGCCGAGGGCTTCAAAGTACGGCTCAAGCACGTAAAAGTACAGCGCGAACGGTAGACCAATCAGAAATACGTACCAGCCGATGCGAATCCAGAAAGTAATCAGACCATTGCGGTAAATTTTCTTTAAGAGCTCATTATTTTCCTCTAAGAGACGCTTGTTCTCCTTCATTAACGTGCGGATTTGTAGGTGGTCGTCGCCATTTGCCATAGTGTAACCAGTATACCAACCCAAACAACAAAATATGCTAGTATTGCCCAACCTTGCCCCTATAGTTCAATGGATAGAACAGCGCACTCCTAACGCGCCGATCTAGGTTCGACTCCTGGTGGGGGCACAAACAGGTAAAACAAAACTGCTTTTTGTTTTTTAGCTGTGCAGAAATATACATAGTGATTCGTAACCCCAAAATAGTGAGACCTAATGAAGAGGATTACAGCCTACCAAAAAAACCAGCCGCTGGGCTGGTTTTTTTGTTGGCTGTGAGTAGTTACCTACATCCCCAACAACTCCTTCACTTTCGCTTCGTCGAAGCCGACGACAACATCGTCGCCGATGCGAATAACCGGGACACCCATCTGGCCGGTCATTTCAATCATCTCCTGACGCTTTTCGGCGTCGGTGGCAACATCGACATCGGTAAATTCGACGCTATTGTCGCTGAAGAAGTCTTTAGCGGCATGGCAGAAATGGCACGCCGGCGTACTGTAAATGGTTACGGTTTTGTCCATACAAAGGTAATTACGCTGTATACTCCTCAATAGTAGCATACCACCGAAAATGAGCTACCAAACCCGCCAGAATTGCCACCACGGTGGTGGTTCGGCTTCTACAAAACTACTCGTTGCTGCACCAGCTACCGCCCCTCGCTCTTCGTCAACAATAATCACCACTGACTCACCTGCCTTGGCCACATCGAAGTGCTTGCGCACCTCAGCCTCGAGACTCCGCTCATCTGAGAGGTACGTAACATCGGCTTTAAGGTCTTGGTATCGAGCCTCTAGAGCTGCTTGTTCAGCCTCCACAGCCGCCCGACGGGCGGCCATCTCGCGCTCTACTTGCCAGCGGGTCACCGCACTCCAACCCACCAAGATACATAACCCGAGCACCAACACTAAAAGCGCACGTACGTGCCACAGTTGTTTGCGATACTGTTGGTATCCGATACCCATATGGTATGATTGTAGCACTTACGTATGTCTTTTCTCTACGATAAACGAACTAAGAAAGCTATTAAATGGGTGTGGGCGGTGATTGCTGTACTCATCTCTCTTTCCATGATCTTTGCCTTCTCTGGTGGTATTGGTATCTAACCTAACGTGTTGCACTAGAGACATAGCGTACCTGGCAGCCGGCGGTCACGTGTACCACTTCCAGCAATTCGCCCTAGGAAAGGGGCGAATTGGGAAGAAAGTTCGTAATAGTCGCTCGCGCTCCTTTACTCACTTTTAATCATTTTCATAAAGACGTCGGGTGGGATTTGCACATTCCCCGTGCCTCGAGCCAGGGCTTTCTCTTTACCTTTCTTTTGATTCTCTAAAAGTTTTCGTTTTCGCGTTATATCACCTCCGTAGAGCTTAGCGGTTACGTCTTTACGCATCGCAGATAATTTCTTAGTGGCAGTCAATTTACCCATCACCCGCGCCTGAATCTTAGTGGCAAACTGTTGTCGCGGCAAATTGTTGTACAGACGTTCAGTGATGAGTTTGGCGTCCGTCTCAGCCCGCGCAATACCGACCACGCGCGAAAACGCGGGTACTAGTTCCTCGGCCACTAATACATCCATCCGGGTCACATTCGCTGCACGCATCTCAGCAATCTCATAGGAAAGACTCGCATATCCACTACTGGCGTTTTTGAGCTTATCGAAAAACCCGCGCATTAACTCGCGTAGTGGCATCTCTACGTCGAGAATTGTCCGCCCGTCACTAAAGGTCTCGGTGTCGAGGACGGTTCCCTCATGTTCGTAGAGCAACGTCATGACATTACCCATATACTCACCGGGCAAAATAATCTGTCCGAGTATCCATGGCTCCCGGATGCTGACCGGATCACCGTGGTCAGGGAACCGTGACGCAGCGTAAATATGCTCTACTTTGCCGTCCGCCCAGGTGACCTCGTAAGAAATCGACGGGCTCGTGATGACAATCTCTAAGTTAAATTCGCGCCGTAATCGCTCCGTTACAATCTCCATATGGAGCATACCTAAAAAACCACACCGAAACCCTCGTCCTAAAACCCCCGACGACTCTTCTTCGTACGACAACGAGGAGTCTGATAGACGTAAGCGGTCGAGCGCTTGGCGAAGCATGGTGAAGTCGTCTTGACTCTCGGGAAATACACTCGCCCATACCACAGGAGGCGCTTCTTTATAGCCAGGGAGTGGTGTCGCGCTCGACTTCTCTGGCAGTACAGTGTCACCTACGTTGGCAACGCCAGGCTCTTTGATACCCGTCACGATATAGCCAATCTCGCCAGCTTCTAACTGTGTGACAGGCACTTCTGCTGGGGTGAGAATACCGACCTCAAGCGCGGTAAAGGTTTTTTCACTATTAGCAAATCGTAACACGTCGCCTTTTTTAACCACCCCGTCAAACACTCGTTGGTACACGATCACGCCTCGGTGATTACTGTACTCAAAGTCAAATATCAGGCCCCGGTAGTCACCCCCTTCGCTCGGCCGGGGAGCTGGTATGCGAGCACAAATTGCCGATAAAAGTTCGGCCACACCCTCTCCGGTTTTGCCGGAAGCGGCTAAAATATCTGCCCGCTCACAGTCGATGAGCTTCATAATTTCTGCCGCTATCTCATCGGGTCGCGCGTGCGGCATATCGATTTTTGTTACCACCGGAATGATGGTGAGATTGAGGTCTTTAGCCATCTGCAAGGTGGTTAGGGTCTGCGCCTGAATACCTTGCGTGCTATCGACTAACAACAAAACCCCTTCAACGGCATTGAGCGCCCGCGAGACTTCGTACGAAAAATCGATGTGGCCGGGCGTATCGATAAGGTTAAGTATGTACGGCTCCCCCTGATGCTCATACAACATTCGGGCGGGCTGCATTTTAATCGTAATTCCTCGCTCGCGCTCTAAATCCATCGAGTCGAGAACCTGCGCTTTCATGAGACGGGCTTCGACCGTCTTGGTGAGTTCGAGCATCCGGTCAGCCAGGGTCGATTTACCATGGTCGATATGGGCAATAATCGAAAAGTTTCTAATCTCCATAGGTTCGTGCGATTACTCTACCCTACTCACTGGCTAAAGTACATGCTTCTGACTCGCGACGACATCAGACTTGAAAATGCGCTGCGATAGGGCGCGACTCATCTCCCGCAGCTCTGCCGAACCCATAAGCGCATACGCTATAACTACCCCCATGAGACCTAACACACCCGCTAATACGCCTTGGAGAAAAATCCCGATGAAGGTATTTATGTTTAATCCGTCAACCAGCAGGTTGAGCGCCCCGTAAGCGACACCGCCGCCGACCATGGCCGCCACAATAGCGTGCGCGCTCACCCGTAATGGCTCACGCCACGCGAGTACAAATCGGTGATGCGCCACAACCGCAAAGAGAATGAGTTGCAACCAGATGCCGGCCGTGTAGGCGACGGCCAAAACCAGTACTTCAGTACCCGCCACGTCACTTACCCGCAGAGTACTCGCAACTGTTGCTTGAAACGCTTGGTTGGCCACATAGAGCCCGTGCAGCCAAAACGCAAACGCTACAGTTGCTGCGGTACTAAAAATACTCACCAGGAGCGGTGTCTTGGTATCGCCACCAGCATACAGCGCCCGCACCAAGAGCAAGTTAATACCGTGTGCTACGAGCGATAAAATAAGGACGGCAAACACGGCAGCCGTCAGGCGGGTGTCTTCCCAATCGAACGCTCCCGAGCCCAAAATAACCCGCACTAATTGCGCGCGTAACACCACACACAAAGCAATAACCGGCACTGACCAAAAAATAATGTGCCGCAGCGCCGTAATAATGTGTTGCTGAAATTTAGCCAGGCTATTACCTGCATAGAGTTTAGCCAGGGTCGGAAAGGCAGCGACTGAGTAACTGACACCAATAATTGCAAGCGGTACCGACTGCAGGTTGAAAGCAAACTGGAACACCGCAACCGAGCCGACCGCCATGGCAGTACCTAAGCTGATGAGCACGAGCAGCGTGAGTTGGTTTAACGAGAGCGTGAACGCCCGTGGTACGGCGGTCATCACGACCGAGCGAATCGCCGGCCAGTCAAATTGTACACGCGGTCTGAATCGAAACTGACTGTTTCGAACGAGCGGCCACTGCACCAAAACATGACCGAGTGCACCCAGTACCACACCAGCTGCTACACCGACCAACCCCAGGTGCGGATACAGCACGAGAATACCAAAGATGATACCGACGTTATAGACGAGCGGGCTAATGGCGTGGAGTACAAACCGACTGTGGTACTGCGTCACCACACCACACAAACTCGACAGGCCCAGTAAGACTGGCTGAAGCAGTAATACCTGTGTCACCGCGACAAGCAAAGCTTGGTCGGTAATACCGGGATAGAGCCACGCAAGTAAATATGGTGCGCTCAGCGCTATCGCTCCAGCGAGCATCACGTAGCCTGCTAAGAACAAGGTCATCAGCTGCCCTAGCAAGGCCTGAGCTGCTTGCGGAAGACCACGTTCGGCGTACGAGGCTACGTACGGGAGCAGTACGTATACCGAAAGCATTGATGCAAACAAGACAAACAGTAAATCAGGAATCCGAAAGGCAGCGTAGTAGATGTCGAGGGTTGCGCCCGCACCAAATTGGCCAGCGAGAATTCGGTCGCGGATGAGAGCTAATAGTTGTGAGCCAAAGGCGAACAAGGCGAGCACGTAGGCTGCTTGGTGAAGGCCAGAGACCTCTTTGTATACCAACCCGAGAACCCGACGCACCATGTCAGCTACTCAGTAGTTGCGGCGTCTTCAGGAGCTGCTTCATCGGCGGCCGGAGTCGCCTCTTCGACGCCGTCTGTCTCAGGTGCGTTGGTGGTGGTGGTGATGAGGTCCGTCTCTGCAGCTGCTTCAGACAGCGAATCTGCGTCTTGCGCTGGCTCCGCTGCGTCTAGTTCTTCGAGCGCAGCTTCGTTACTGGCCTGCGACCGCTCAATCGAACCGCTGCGAATAGCCTCAAGTTGTGCTTCGACCAGTTCACTCTCAGGATTGAGTTCAAGTACCCGCGCTAGGTCGGCCACCGCGGCGTCTTGATTCCCTTCGACGGCGTACAGCACACCACGGATGTAAAGTGCATTTGCGTAATCAGCGTCAATACCTATAGCCCGGGAGAGTGCAGCGATAGCTTGCTCGTTTTCGTCAATCGACTGGTACAACACACCGAGTTGGTAGTAGCGAGCTGGGTTGTTGCGATCGAACGAGATAATCGACTCTGTCACGGTAATCGCATCTTCTACATTGCCCTCAGCAATTTCAAGCTGCGCTAAGAGAAACAGTGCCGGCGTGTAATCTGGTTTACGAGAAATAGCTTCGGTAACCGCAGTGCGGGCGGTGTCGACGTCTTGTTCTACTACCGCTAACTCAGCTTCGAGGTACCACGGCTGCGGATTTTTAGGGTCAAGAGCAGCCGCTTGCTCAATGGCATCGCGTGCTATGGCGGCTGCTCCTTCAACCTGGGCCTGTGCCAAGGTCGTAAAGACTTGTGCCCGAGCGTACCAGTTGGCAGGATTAGTTGGGTCGAGAGCAACGGCCACTTGCGATGCTTCTGCGGCATCGCGGGTCGCAAACTGAAATGCATCTTGTTGTTCTGCGGTAGGCTCTACTACCTGCAAAAGTGACTGCATTTGGCGTAAATGAATTTGCGCCTTGGTCCGTGCAATGTTGTCGTTTCGCGACAACGTAAGTGCATTAGCCAGCCGGTCAGTTACATCAGAGATTTCGCCCTCGGTAGTTTGTAGGGCTTGATTCTGAATCGTCGCTGCAATAACCTGTTGGGTCATCAGTTGAAGAAACCACAGTACCCCAATTAATATCACTACTAATGAGGCCACCAGTACAAACCCTAGACGTTGGTTCTTGAGGATTGAAACCGCCAGCACCCGACGCGGCCGCAGAGTAAGGCTCAACCCTAGGTACGCCCCCGTCAGTGCCGCCGCTATTAAGAAGACGGGTACTCCTGGATTCATCGTAAACAGACAGACCCAAACGAAGAAAGCAAGCACGTACGCAGTCAGCGCAAGCTGGTAGTGTGTGTCTTTAAATTGCGTAGCCGTCGTCAGGAACGTCCGTACACCCGAGACAATAAAGGCGCCAAAAAACGCAAACCAGGCCAATAGCCCGAGTACACCAACTTCGACTGCCTGCGTCAACATAAAGTTATGACCGGTGCCGAAGTTAGTATTCCAGAAGATGGTTGTGTTAATACTCTCCGATTTATGTACACGCCACGCATCTTGGTATTTTGCGGGACCGACACCCGTTAGTGCATCTTCAGACCAGACACCACGAACAATATCAAGTGACGCGTCAATCGAGGGACGGACTTCAACAAAGGCGCTATCGGTAGCCGTATTGAGAGCATTTTGGAGCACGCTCCCCCCAAACAGTACGATCAGTGTAGCCGAAAAGACAGCGCCCGCCAGCGCGAGTAGCCAGCCACTACCACCCTGCTGCAATAAGCTGGGCGTGGTCTCCACCTGCCGACGACTAATGGCCATCACAACAATAGTGAGCGAGACGATACCTAAAAGCGACCACAAGACCGAGTTATTAATGACTACCAGTATAAAGAGGGAAAGTAGTACCCCGCCAAACAGTAGCCAACGTAACCAATTTTTCAGTCCAGCGTGTCCGACTGTGAGAAGTGCTGCCAACACAAAGCCAGCAGCCAGAATAGCGACATCATTCCACCCACCGGCGACGCTCGAAGTTTGTTGCGGAAAGAGTCCAAATGAGAGGTCACTACCGGTAAGGAGCCGGAGCGTATGCCATACCATGAGGAGTCCGACTGAGCCCATCAAGGCCGACAGAAGCCACTTTCCGGCACGCGCCGTCTGGGCTAAAACCATGACGACCGTCATCATAAGCATGGCCACCATCAGCGTGACTGTCGTGTATGCCCCGCCAGAAAGCGTCAGCAGACTATCGCTAACATCGCTCGAAAGCGCGGCACTGAGCGCACTCACGAGTACCACTGCCCAACCGGCCGCCAGCGTCCCAATGGTAGGTACCGTGAGCGAACCAACCCGGAGCACCAAGAGCGCACTGAAAACAAGCGCTATGCTCACTCCTAGCGCAGCTAGGTAGATCTTGCCATCAAATACCGGCACCCCTTGGATAGGTACAAATATAAGGGGTAAAAGACTAACGGCAAAGATACTGACGACGGTTGCGGCACGCTGTAAGCTTCGTGCAATTGGATCGGTCTCAGTTGACGTCTGCGGTGTGAACATTCCCATATTTAATTGCGATAAACGATAAGTGCCTTAAGCATACCACACACCAAAAAACACCTCTATGGGTGTTTTGGGCATCGATAAGCCGAATTCTGTCCGTGCGTTGCACGGGATGGTCATATACCTAGGCTCTACATTGCTGCACAGCTCGAGCGGCTCTCCCAGCCCTAGATTAATATGACGAGTACGGTAGATACTGCCGTTCGCATTATTAATCTAGGGCTGGGCACGGCCTTGCACACAGGTAAGGATTTAGCCGTTTCACCTCAATGGTTACCCATCAAGCTACTCCACTGGGGAGCTCCGTTGCTTTCGCGCTGGACGTCTCTGCTCGCACCTCGCTCCTTACGGAGGACGGGGGTTACCCGCTACCATGCTACGAAACCAATACATTGGGTTCGTGTGTGTTCGGACTTTCCTCCCAGCCCTAGATTAATATGACAAAACGAACTGTACGGGTTACGAATTGCACTATTAATCTAAGGCTGGGCGACCACCAGATGCGCCTATACTATACCATAATTATATTGTCTGTAAATCCTCCGGAAGTACTTCAACCGGGATGAACGCATCATCACCTACTTGTAGCTTGAATGACTCAATTGTGTAGGCTGGTACTTCTAGAACAAATCGCGCGGGGACTGGTGAGGAAAACACTTTCGGATAGGATTCGGGACTAACATTCTCTTCTACATGTACCACGGTAAAGTCATTGTCGATCCAGAGTATATCGAGTGGGTAATTCATATCTTTCATCCACATACCATACCGATCTTCGCTATCGAAGACGAAAAGCATACCCGTTTGGTCATCGAGATTACGTGTGCCCGACAGACCTTGCCGCCACTCGTGTGGTTCATCAGAAATCGTGACCGAGATAAACGCTTCCGATACCGACATAGTGTACTGAATACGAACACCTAAGAAATCATAAATTTCTTCGTAGTAGTTGGCGTAGACATACCACAAACCCACCAGGCTGAGCGATACCAAAATAACGAACGTAATTAATGAGTCGCGCGCCATAGCTTAAAACCACTGGAGGTAGGCCATGACCGTCAATGCGCTTACGCTAGCGCCTAGCACTGTCCCCCAGACCATGTCGACTAACGTCATGGCGAGCGGCCAGTCTCGTAACGTTGCCATATTGGTGAGGTCATAACCGGCGTAAATAAAGAACCCAAATAGACCCCCGAGCAAGAGTGCTGTTTGGACCGAACCAGCTTGGGCGGCAGGGTAAATCGCAAAGTAGGTGAGCCCAATCAAAAAGATAAGGTAAAACGCAATCGCTGCGTACCAGTTAATGTCACCCCGAAGGTGACCAATTTGCTGCTGGTAGAAGCTGTTAGCAAAAATACCAATCCACAGCAGATCGACAACCAAAAACGTGGGTAACGAAATTGCGTACAAGATGGCGAAATCAAACCATTGCATAGGTGCGTATAGTATACCAGACAATTTCACCCTCGCTGTTACTGCTATACTATACCCACTATGTGGAGACAGCCGCTTATGAATCTCTCTCGACCCTGGCGCTGGGTGGTCCGCAGTTTTTTCGTGGTGTTGCTAGTATTCAGTATCGGTGCTGCTACATTAGTGCTCTCCCTTATTAACCACATTGAATTCGCGGTTGAAACCGTAACCGACCCCGTCGAACCACCCTTCCCGGTTGGGGTAGATCCTGTCCGAAAAGAAATCCGTGAACAACCCGACGTGGATACCTTTCGCTCGACCTACATTGCTCAGAGCCCGCGCCAGCCAACCGCCAACGACTGGTTCGATCGCATTTTTGCTCACCTCACGCAATCAGCCTGGCTACAAAACCTTGCCCTGAGTAGTAGCCGGGTATTAGTTATCTTTGCTGGTGAACGTCACGAGGAGGTCGCGCGTAATTTTGGTGGCATCCTTAATTGGACCACCACCGAGCGAACAAGCTTTATTACCCAGGTACAGGCTGCCTACCCACAGGTGCCTGAAGGCTCTTTTTTGCCGGGTAAGTACGTAGTCCACAAAGACGCCGACCCGAGCACTGTGGCCCAGCTACTTATCGACAGCTTTAACCGCGAAGTCGTGCGGCGCTACCCGGCCGATGTCGATGCGGTCATTCCTCTCGATGAAGCGCTGGTTATCGCCTCCTTGTTGGAGCGCGAAGCGTACGATTTTACCGACATGCGCGAGATATCGGGCGTGATTTGGAATCGACTGTTCGTAGACATGCCCCTACAGCTTGACGCAACACTACAGTACGCTCGTGCCACCGGTGTCGGTGGCACGTGGTGGCCAGTTCCCCGCTCACAAGACAAATGGATTGATTCTCCTTTTAATACGTATCAAAACGATGGACTCCCCCCGCACCCGATTGCCAACCCGTCGGTGGAAGCTATTTTAGCTGCTCTTAATCCGATTGCGACCGATTGCCTCTTTTATATACATGCCGCTGGGGGTGCCTTTTACTGTGCTCCAACCTACGCCGAGCACCGACAAAATATCAATCGGTACCTACGGTAGCTGGTTGCTAGTCTTCGCGTTCAAGCTCGGCTTCAGCAATCATGGTGTACACCATCCGAATATTGCTAATATCATCATCAATCTCGCCGAGCGTCACCGCATCGTTTTGATTACAGAGCTCCATCAACTCGGTAAACCGTTTACGTGCTTTACGAGCTGCGTAGGCTGTCTCAGCTTCATCAAGTGCACTGAGCAGTAGTTTGAATTCAATTGTAATCAAATCTCGAGAACGCAGGTAATCTTCGGTCGCCTGTTGGTACTGTTCGCAGGCTTCGTGAGTCGCTTCCCAGTCGGGGTAGAACGGTCCGTACTGTTTGTGGAAGTCAGACTCTATATCGACCATACAGCGCGCAAAAAATCGTAGTCGACTCTCAAAGCGCTGTCGCGTGAGCGTGAATCGGTGTAACGTAGTTTGGAGGTTACCCGTTTCCATACCTTCATAATAAGAAACTCAGCCTGAGTTGGCGACCCCAACCCGGTGATAACTCATCCCTCTCCAATACGATGTGAAATGACCACTTGTGTTAGTACGACATTGAGCGTACATCTACACCAGCTTCGGTCATATTTCCCTGTACCGAAGCGTACGTGGCTTCTTGCAGTTGTGTCTCATCACAGGTGAAAAAAGCGCCTTCATCTACCTGACATTGGCTTTCGGCATCAAAAAAGAGTGGTACCGTTTGTCCAGGAATATTATTTTCGGTATACACCAAATGCCAATAGTCATCGTTTAAGGGTTCGGGGACACTCTTAAGAAGATACCCTTCGCGCTCAAAGGTAAACTCGCGCTCAGGACCACTCTCGCCACTACGACAGGCAATCTCATTAATCTGCCACTCACCGTCGACGGCAACGAGACGAACTAACGCAAAGGTTGGTGAGCGCTCGGGCAAACCACGACTGAGGATTTGCACCTCAGCCTCGTCGTCAGTGCGAAATAGCTCACGACCGCGTACTTCCTCCGGGACCTCTGTTTGGCAGAGTACCGGGTCTAGTTCCCCGCCCTGACTATCGGCGAGGTATAGCTGTACCGCAGTACTTAAACCATCATTAGTGTTGAGGTTTGCTTGGTACGGGTCGGTAGTGGTACTGAGAACTGCGTCGAGCCAGGGAGTATAAAATGCCAGTACTGCATCAAGCGGGTCGGTGGTTGGTGTGGTCGCTGAAGCGCCCGCGTCGTCATCACCGGTATTTTCGCCACCATTGCTCAGCCACCACACACCGAGAATTATAATGAGCAAAACGGCGACTCCTAAGATAAGTTTTTGCATACGTTGTCTGTATCGTTTGGTTACTGTACTACGATACCACGATTTCTACTGCACTGCCGTGTTATATCCTGTACCGACCATGATAATTGGCTGTCTGAGGCGATGTTGGAGCTTTATTTATTAATCACAATGATGTAACATCCGGATGGGTGCTCGGGCAATCTTGCTCCAGCTAGTATCGTGAGAACAGTAGGCTTGCGAGAATACAGTGCAAGATCGTGTAGACACCAGCGTCCGCATCCTGATAGCTGATCCGAGAGGGTCGTTGAATCTATCTGCGATAGCCGACGGCCGTAACTATAACGGTTAACGTCCTCCGCTCGAGTACCCACCTCTTTTTATGGCCATCTTGATTGATGGTCTTTTTTATTAGCTGGCGGACTAGGAACTCTCGCCTTACAGGCGCAGTACCCGTTGTCACGATTTTTCCTGCGTCATAATCGTAGGCAACGGCTTCGAGTCCTAGCGTAACAGTCCCCCGGACTGTTACTGTCCTGCCAGCTCTAACGCAAAATAGCCCTCATCGGGCTATTTATGCTAAGAGCTGGCGGACAGGGACTCGAACCCCGATCGCTTGGACCAAAACCAAGTGTCCTACCATTAGACGATCCGCCAAATTATTCAATTGTACCCGACGTCTCGCCCCAGGACTCGATCCGTACCGGATCAGTACAGGTTGTCAGTATTCTATTCGCTTTCGCTCAAGAATACTAGTCAACCTTCTGAAACAGTCTCCCAGACTGTTTCAGCCCCGATCGCTTGGACCAAAACCAAGTGTCCTACTTGGACAAGTGAGGAACTAAGCGAGAGCTTGCTCGTGGTTATGTTCCGAACGCAGTCCAAGCAAGCTTTGCTTACCATTAGACGATCCGCCAAAATATACAGTACTGGGCGCACATGCGCGCGCCCATACCTTAGCATATTTTACTTTCCCACTCTAGTGTCCAGCTATTCTGTCGTAGTGCCGTCAAAGTGCTCATCATCGGCCTCTGCGTCAGCTTTGGTAGCATGTTCGGTACCATCCTGGTGCTCAGGTGGTGCGTACAGCGTATACAGCTTTAGTGGTTCGGTTTCGCTCGTGTTAGTAACATTGTGAACTGCACCAGACGGGACAATAATAGCTGAACCAGCCGCTACTTGATAGGTCTCTTCGCCCACGACGGCTTCACCCGTCCCGTGTTCAAAACGGAAAAACTGGTCGTGCCCCTCGTGCGCCTCGAGCCCAATGTCTTCTCCTGGCTGTAAGGTCATCAGAACGAGCTGTGTGTGTGCTCCGGTATAGAGCACTTTTCGGAAGGAATCGTTAGAGTGGGTTGCTTCTTGTAGGTTGTGTGAAAATCCTTTCATAGGAAGTATTACATTACTGACAGTCTCATTGTGTACTACGCGTCTGTGGTTGGATGCTTTCACAGCGTACAGGCTGTGTCTGTACCCTGCTAGCTTTTTGTTTGTTTGAAGCAGTCGATGCACTTAAGGTTGGCTGTACTGCGGGGCTCAAACGGAAGGCTCGTAATGGTACCGCCACACACCGAACATGGCCATTCGCCGGTAAATGACTGCTTCTCGGTTGGTGCAGCTGCGGTTGTAAACTCGGGTGGAGTCGGCGCTGCCGCATCTCCCGGAGCAGCCTCTGGGTCAAAGGGTGGGGCGTCATCACGATCGTCGGCAGCTGACGCTGTGGTTACTTCTGGCGCTGCTGCTGGCGATGGCGTGCCATCTTTTTGCTTCATAAAGCAGGCGCGACAGGTCAGTCCCTTCTCACTCCGTGGCTCAAACGGCAGCTCGGTGATACTGCCGCCACAACTACTACATTGCCAGTTTCCTTGATACATACTCATCTTTTCATATTAACTTTCACAGTATACCACTCACGTATCAGGATAATCAGGGAGTAATCTAAATGACATTATGTATGTGAGATACGAGGCGAGCAAAAAAATACTCAAGCCGTACTGAATGGGTACGGTGCAGAGGATTTTTCGCAGCTCAACGAAGTAGGTTGCGTGGATAGTGTTATTTAGACTCGTAACTCGCTTTCACGAAGCCAGTAAAGAGTGGGTGCGGGTCGAGCGGCCGCGCCTGCAACTCGGGATGAAACTGCACCCCTACAAAGAACGGATGATCGGTCTGCGGCAGCTCCATAATTTCCATCAGTGAGCCGTCGGGTGAGGTGCCCGAAAAAACTATTCCAGCGGCTTCGAGTTGTGGTACGTATGCGTTATTAACCTCGTACCGATGCCGATGACGCTCCTGTACCGAAGACTCTTTATACGCCTCGCGCGCAATCGTTTTTGGTTTAAGCGCAGCCGGGTACTGCCCGAGACGCATGGTGCCGCCCATGTCTCCCTGCGCGATCTTCTCGCGCTGTTCGTCCATCACCCCAATGACAAGATCTTTGGCTTTAGGGTTTATCTCTTCGGTACTGGCGTGTTTGAGCTTGAGCACATTTTGGGCAATCTCCAAGACGGCGAGCTGCATACCATAGCAGATGCCAAAGTATGGAATACCCTGCTTGCGCGCATACTCTATAACATTAAGCTTGCCCGCAATACCGGTGGTACCAAACCCACCTGGCACCAGAATACCATCGTACTTACGCAACTCACGTAACCGTTTCTTGTCGGCAAAGTGCTGAGCACTCAGGTAGGTAATTTCTGGTGTTAGATCGAGCTTATAGGCTGAATATTTTATCGCTTCAAGCACTGAAATATACACATCTGATAACACGAAGTCGCCCGAGCTAAAGTACTTACCGACCACCGCAATCTTCACGCTATCTTTACCATTCTGGCTTTTCTTCACGAATCGCTTCCAGGCAGTAAGGTCCGTCGGTCGCTTTGGCTTGAGTCCGAGGGTGTTGCAGAGACGAGTCGACAAGTGGTCGCGCTCAAACATAAGCGGAATATCATAAATACTCGGCACATCGGGAGCAGCAATCACATCCTCTGGTTTTACGTTACAAAACGTTGCTATCTTCTGCTTACGCTTTTCATCTACCGCCGCCGGACTCCGCGCAATAATCATATCGGCAAACACTCCGGCGCTGTTGAGCATTCGGACAGCGGTCTGGGTGGGCTTGGTCTTCATCTCACCAATACTGCCAGGGACGGGCAAGTAACTCACCATCACCACCCCGACATCGGAGGGTTGCTCCTGCTTCATCATTCGGACCGCTTCTAAAAAAAGTACGTTTTGGTACTCTCCGACTGTCCCACCAATTTCTGTCAGGACAACATCGGCCTGCGCTAGCTCACCCGCTTTTTTAATCCGGCGAATCACCTCCAGCGGGATGTCGGGTACCACTTCTACGTTCTTACCGCCGTAGGCTAAATTACGTTCTTGCTCAATCACGGAAAGGTACACGCTACCGGTCGTCATGTAGTTATTAGCCGGTAAGTCCACCCCGAGGAAACGTTCGTAATTCCCCATGTCTTGGTCGGTCTCCAGTCCGTCTTTGAGTACAAAACACTCGCCGTGCTCAGTCGGGTTCATCGTGCCGGCATCAACATTAATATACGGGTCAATCTTAATCGCGGTAACGGAAAGGCCGCGGGCCTGTAACAGTTTCGCTATTGAAGACGAAGAGACACCCTTCCCCACACCACTCATTACGCCACCGACGACAAAGATGTATTTGGTGGGCGTGCGCTTGGTCTTGCGTGTCGGGCGCTTGGTAGCCATAGCTTAGACGCGTAGGTAACGTGAGACTGCTAAGGTACTAGAAATAAAGCCCAGGATGACCCCCGTTCCAACCACCACACGGAATACCTCTGCAAAGTCGTTGACGAAATAGGTGAACAAATTAAATTCAAAGAAGGACTCGG
>Ga0102934_1000737_pt1 | contig 22268 bp, 23 predicted proteins | sample SalPonR2_A_D1_MG_FD_78175 | JGI IMG/M metagenome (GOLD analysis project Ga0102934, IMG submission 78175) | Salt pond soil microbial communities from South San Francisco under conditions of wetland restoration - Salt Pond MetaG R2_A_D1_MG | ecosystem: Environmental > Aquatic > Marine > Intertidal... | reverse complement strand
AATTAATAATTATGTCTAAAAAGATATTTTCGATTATCGGTCTCATTCTCATAATAATTGGAGGATTAACTTATTACAGTTACGCTAATGAGCTTTTTATTTTTAATAATAATAAGCTTAATATAGAAGAAGCGACACAAAAGGTGGAAAATTTTCTAACCGAACAATTACCATCAAGTAATTTTACTATTAAAGAAGTGAAAGAAGAAAAAGGAATGTATCGGATTAGTCTTAGTTTAGACGATCAAGAAATGAATTTTTATATGCCTTTAGACGGTAGTTTGCTGTTTCCACAATCAATTAAAATAACTACTCCTAAAGAACAAGATCTTCCGACAACCAAAAAACCGAAAGTAGATTTATTTGTCATGTCTTTTTGTCCTTACGGAAATGATTCTGAAAAAATGATGGAACCGGTCGCTAATTTATTAGGGAATAAAATAGATCTTGAATTACATTATATTATTTCGGCGACCAATAATAACGAATATTGTATTGACGAAGAAAATCAATATTGTTCATTACACGGAGCCGGAGAAGTAAACCAAAATATTCGTGAAATTTGTGTTGCTAAAAATAACCCCGACAAATTATGGCCCTTTGTAACGGCGATAAATGAACAGACTGATGCTCAAAACGTGGATCAAGATTGGACAGAAATTGCTCAAGAAGTTGGCTTAAATACAGCTGAAATAAAGACTTGTTTAGAAAAACAAGGCCCAAGTCTTCTTGATATTGAAAAAGCTCTTATTGACCAAAAATATCCTGTTCAGAAGCCTTCTCAACATAGTAATCAAAGCAAAATTGTTGTTCAGGGTTCGCCGACATTAGTAATTAACGGAATGATTTATGATGGCGAGAGAAGTAGTAGTGGTTATAAAGAAGCTATCTGTTCGGCTTTTAAAGAAGAGCCGGCTGAATGTGAGCAAAAGTTAAGTGACGCTAATGTTTCTTCCGGAAATTGTCAATAAAAAAAATGAAGAAATTATTATCTTTTGAAAAATCAAATCAACTTTTGAAACGATATAATATTCCTTTAGTTTTAGGAGGTCGTTATACTTCCTTGGAAAAAGCTCTTGATTTTGTGAATAAAATTGGTTACCCGGTGGTAATCAAAATTGCTTCTCCGAATGTAGCTCATAAAACCGAATATGGCGGAGTCGAGGTTGATTTAGAGAATGAAGAAGAATTTCGAAAAGCGTGGCAGAAATTATGGCCTTTGCAAGAGAAATTTCAACCGCAAGGATTAGTGGTTCAAAAGATGAGAAAAGGTTTTGAATTAAGTGCGGGTATTGAACGAGACGCTCAGTTTGGTCCAGTAGTTATGTTTGGTTGGGGCGGTATTTTTATTGAAATATTAAAGCAAGTTAACTTTCGTATTGCTCCAATTAATAAAGAGCAGGCGCGAGGAATGATTGACGAATTACAAGGTTCAAAAGTGTTAAGTGGTTTTCGAGGACGACCACAAATAGATTGGGGGAAATTAGCTCAATTATTAGTTAATTTATCGGCTTTAGCGACAGAAAATCCCGATGTTTTACAAGTTGATCTTAATCCTATTATGAGTGAAGGGTCGATAGTGGAAGTAGCGGACGCCCGTATTTACGTTAGTAAAAATTTTAATTTATGATTGATTTAAGTAAAATATTTAATCCGGATTCAATTGCTTTTGTCGGGGCGACGGATCGAAAAGATTCCGTCGGCTTAAGTATCGTCGAGAATCTTTTGCAAGGAAAAAAGAAAAGAGAATTATTTATGGTTAATCCTTATCGGAAAAAAGTTAAGGATTATTCTACTTATCCGTCTTTAAAAAACATTTCTCAAAAAATTGATTTAGTAATTATCGCGACTCCTCAAAAAGCAGTTAAAGAAGTGGTTAAGGAAGCTTGTAAAAAAGAAGTCGGGGGAATTATTGTTATTACGGCTGGTTTTTCAGAAGCGAGTCCGGAAGGAACTTTAGTCCAAAAAGAAATTGCCGCCATGTGTAAAGAAGCTGGTGTTCCATTAGTTGGACCGAATTGTTTAGGAATTATTCGCCCGATTAATAAATTAAATGCTTCTTTCGCCCCTTTTACTCCACGACCGGGACGGATTAGTTTAATTTCTCAATCAGGAGCCTTATTAGATTCGATTATTGATAAAGCCGTTTATAAAGACTTAGGTTTTGCTAATTTAGTCTCTTACGGAAACGGAGCTGATCTTAGTTTAAATGAATTTGTTCAATATTTAGATCGGGACGAAGAAACGAAAGTGATTGCTTGTTATTTAGAAGGATTAAAAAGAGGCCGAGAATTTTTAGAAGTAGCAAAAAAAGTTACTAAAAAAACACCGATTATTGCTTTAAAAGCGGGTGTAACTGAAAAAGGGCAGGAAAGTGTTTCGACACATACGGCAAGTTTAGCTGGAGACGCCGAAATTTACGAAGCGGCTTTTAAACAAAGCGGCGTTATTCAGGTTGATAGTATCTCCGAACTTTTAAATGTTAGTCAAGGTCTAGCTTGGCAACCAAAACATCAAGGTGGTTTAGGGGTGGTTAGTAATGGTGGCGGAATGGCCGTTTTAACAGTTGACCAAGCTCAAAAAGAAGATGTTTTTACACCCCCTTTAACTAATAAAACAATAAAACGACTTCAAAAAAGTGAAGTTTTTTCGGAGATTACTAGTTTTGAAAACCCGTTAGATATTATTGGTGACGCTAATCCAGAACGATATTATCGAGCCATGGATATATTAATGCGCCAAAAAGATATTGGTGGAATAATTGTTATTCAAACTACGCAATCAGTAACTGACGTCGAAGAAAACGCCCGAAAAATTATTAAAATTAAAGAAAAATATCCGAAGAAACCTATTGTTTCCGTGTTATTTGACGGACGAATGGGTCATCCCGGAGTTGATTTATTAGAAAAAAATAAGATTCCTAATTACGAAGACCCTAAAATTGCCGTTCAAGTTATTAAACACCTATTAAAAGATAAATAATTATGTCTAATTATAAATATATTTTAAAATGGGATGAAATTTCCCACGATAATGTCCCGGAAGTAGGCGGAAAAAATGCTTCTTTAGGAGAAATGTATAATAATCTTTCTTCGCAAGGAGTGCCTATCCCGTATGGTTTTGCGACTACCTCAGAAGGTTATTTTTATTTTTTAAAAGAAGCTGGTTTAAAATCAAAAATTTCTAAAATACTATCAGATTTAGATGTGGAAGACATTAAAAGCCTTCAAAAAAAAGGAAAGAAAATTCGAAAAATGATTCGTAAAGCTTCTTTGCCGGATGATTTTCGCAAAGAGATTATTAGTGCTTATCATGATTTAAGTAATCATGCGGGTGAAAAAAATGTTGACGTCGCTGTTCGTTCTTCGGCAACGGCGGAAGATTTACCAAACGCTTCTTTCGCTGGTCAACAAGATACTTTTTTAAATATTCGCGGCGAAAAGAATTTAATTAAAGCAACCAAAGGAGCAATTGCTTCTTTATTTACCGATCGGGCTATTAGTTATCGAGAAGAAAAGGGTTTTGATCACGAAAAAGTCGCTTTGTCGGTTGGAGTTCAAAAAATGGTTCGTTCGGATTTAGCTTCTTCGGGAGTGATGTTTACTTTAGATACGGAAACTGGTTTTTCGAATGTGGTATTAATTAATTCCGTTTGGGGAGTTGGAGAATTATTAGTCCAAGGAGAGACTCCCGGGGACGAATTTAATATCTTTAAACCTACTTTAAAAGAAGGCTATAAACCCGTTATTAATCGCGATATTATTCGTCAAGATATTAAGAAAATCTACAATAAAAAAGGTGGTTTAAAAACTGTGAAAGTAGCAGAAGAAAAACAAACTGAACCGTCTTTAACCGAAGAAGAGGCGTTAAAGTTAGCACAATGGGCTGTTAAAATAGAAGATTATTATACGGAATTACGGGGACATAAATCACCGCAAGATATTGAATGGGCGAAAGATGGAAAAACCGGTCAACTTTATATTGTTCAAGCCCGTCCGGAAACAATTTATCGTGGTCAAACTGATTATTCTTACGAAGAATATTCTATTAATACTGATAAAGAACCGTTAATTAAAGGGTTAGCAATTGGTGATAAAATTGGTCGTGGTAAAGTTAACATTATTAAAGATGTGAAAAATATGAGTAAGTTTAAAGAAGGACAAGTTCTAGTTACTGGCATGACTGATCCGGACTGGGTTAGTATTATGAAGAAAGCTTCGGCAATTATTACTGATAAAGGATCGCGAGTTTGTCACGCCGCTATTGTTAGTCGAGAACTAGGAATTCCGGCTATTGTTGGAACCGAAAGAGCAACCGAAGAACTTAAATCAGGACAAGAAGTTGTTACCGACTGTACACAAGGAAGTGAGGGACGAGTTTTCCCCGGATCGGTTGATTTTAAGGTTAAGAAATATGATTTAAAGAAAGTTCCCGAGGTCTCGGTAGACGTGGCAATTAATATTGGGTCGCCCGATAAAGCTTTTAAAAATTCATTCTTGCCAGCGCAGGGAGCGGGATTAGTTCGCGAAGAATTTGTTATTGCTCAAGATATTAAAATTCATCCTTTAGCTCTATATAATTTTGACCAAATCGAAGATGATAAATTGAAAGAGAAAATTAATAAATTAACCCTTGGTTACGACGATAAAAAAGAATACTTTGTTGAAAAATTAAGTGAAGGAATTGGAAAAATTGCCGCTTCTTTTTATCCGAATAAAGTTATTGTTCGTTTATCTGATTTTAAAACAAATGAATATCGAGAACTTATCGGCGGTGGTCAATACGAACCGGAAGAAAATAATCCGATGCTGGGATGGCGCGGGGCCTCTCGTTATTATTCACCTGAATTTAAACCGGCTTTCCAAATGGAATGTCAAGCTTTAAAGCGGGCTCGAGAAAAGTTTGGTTTAAAAAACATTGTGGTTATGGTTCCATTTTGTCGAACTCCCGAAGAAGGACGAAAAGTTTTAGATTTAATGGCCGAGTTTGGTTTAGAAAAAGGAAAAGACGGTTTAGAGGTTTATATGATGGCGGAAGTTCCGTCAAACGTTATTTTGGCCGAGGAGTTTTTAAAAGATTTCGACGGATTTAGTATTGGAACAAACGATTTAACTCAATTAACTTTAGGATTAGATCGAGATAGTGCTTTTGGACAAGAAGTTGGCGATGAGAGAAACGAAGCGATTAAAAAATCTATTTCTCAATTAATTAAAATTTGTCGAGAAAAAGATAAATACGTTGGTATTTGCGGACAAGCTCCTAGTGATTATCCGGACTTTGCTTTCTTCTTAGCCGAAGAAGGGATTAATACTATTTCGGTGACTTCTGATATGGTAATTAAAACAATTTTAAATTTAGCTGATCAAGGATTTAAAAAATAAAAATTAATTAATAAAATAATGAGTAAAAAAGTTATCCTAGATCAAAATAAATGTATTGGTTGTCGACAATGCTCGACTATTTGCCCGAGTATTTTTTCTTTTAATGAAGATACTCAAAAAGCTACTTTATCGGGAGGACAGAAAGAAGATGGGGTCGTTACTAAAGAAATAGAAGTAAAAGATTGTTTAGAGCAATCTCAAGAAATGTGCCCGGTTCAAGCAATAAAAGTTGAATAATTTTTAAATTTAGTTACAATAAAGACACTATGCCTAAATTAAAAGCAAAAAAAAGAAAAACAGTTGGAAGAAAAACCAACCAAAAAAGAAAAGAAGGAGAAATTCCCGCCATTATTTATGGAGATAAAACTGATAATCAACCGGTTCTTGTTGATCGAATTAATTTTCGAAAAACATATAAAGAAGCTGGAGAGAATACTCTAATTGATTTAAAAGTTGGATCAAAAACAACGAAAGTTTTAATTCATGATTTACAATTTCATCCGGTAACGGACGAAATTCTTCATATCGACTTTTACCACCCATCAATGAAGAAGAAAATTGAATCGGTTGTTCCGTTAACTTTTATTGGTCAATCAAAAGCGGTTGAAGATCAAGATGGAACTTTAATTAAAAATCGGGATGAAGTTAAAGTAGAAGCTTTAGCGGCTAATTTACCGAAAGAAATCGAAGTTGATATTTCTTCTTTAGAAGAATTTCATGATAAAATTTTAGCGAAAGATATTAATGTTCCGAAAGGAGTCGAAATTTTAGAAGAAGAAGATCGTGTTATCGCTCTTGTCACACCGCCGGAAAATGTTGAAGAACAACTTGAGAAGAGTATTGAGGAAGAAGCGGCGGAAGTTAAAGAGAGTATTGAGGAAGAAGCGGTTGAAGAAGAAGGAGAAGAAGCCGAAGAAAAGGAAGAAGAAGCCGAAGAAAAACAAGATCAAGAGGATTAAATAAATCCTTATGATAAAAAAAATAATAAAAAAATATTTTGGGATTCTTGTTTTAGTTTCATTGTTTTTTTCCGTTGGAATGTTTACAATTTCCGCTAATGAAGATTTAGCGGAAGTTTGTAAAATCGATAATCTTGATCGACGAGAAGCCGAGCTTAGTAAAAGCGACTGGCGAAATTTATTAGAAAAATGTCAGCGTTATTATTCCGAGCAAGAAACAGAATATAAAAAAGAAATTTCTTACCTTAACCAAGAGGAGAGAAGTTTATCTAATGAAATTGCTTATATTGATAACCGAATCCAGCAGTTGGAGAATCAAATTTACCAAAGTAATCTAATTGTGCGCGATCTTAATACGCAACTTGCCGACACAAAGTCGTCTATTGGAAATACCGAGGAACGAGTTTCTAACTATCGGCAACAGTTAAAAAATGTTCTTCAGTTATATTATGAGCAAGAACGTCATTCGCCGTGGGAATCTTTATTTACCGGCGGAAGTTTGTTCGAAACTTTTCACCAACTAGCGGCGGCGGAGTCTTTAGGAAATAAAATTAATGATTTAGTTAAAGGAACACAGGACTTACAAGCTTATTTAGAAGACCAGAAAAATAAGTTATCTCAGAAAAAAGGTGAGTTAGAAGCCGAAGTTCGCTTACAATCAATCCAAAAAACAAATTTAAATAGTACTCAGCAACAAAAATCAGTTTTATTAAATCAGGCTCAACAAGAAAAAACGAGTTATCAGAATTATCTTAACGAAACGCAAAAGAAAATTAAAGAAATTAAAACTCGCTTGTTTCGAATGGTGGACGCGACTCGTGAAATTACTGAGTATGAAGCAATTCAAATTGCTCAAAGTGTTTCTCAAGACACCGGCATTGACCCGGCTTTTTTATTAGCTATTATTGAACAGGAAAGTAACATCGGGAAGAATGTTGGAAGTTGTTTATTGCGTGACCCGGAGACGGGCGACGGGGTTTATGTGACTGGTGAACCTTGTGATAATGTTATGAAAAATACCCCACGTTCTTGGGAAAATACAGCAAATACCGATGATTTTTTAGCAATTACCGAACAATTAGAGATGAACTGGCAAGAAACTCCGGTTTCTTGTCCCGCTCCACAAATTTATTCAAGTTACGGAGGAGCGATGGGTCCGGCTCAATTTATTCCTTCGACCTGGATGTCTTATAAATACAAAGTGGAAGGTTTTTATAATGGTGACGTAGTAGCTAATCCATGGATTCCGGAACACGCTTTTTTAGCGGCGGCTTCTTATTTACGAGACCTTGGAGCTAGTGGAACGTGGCGAAGTCAATTTACAGCGGCGGGTCATTATTATGGCTGTTTAAATTGTAGTTATCGTTATCAAGTAATGGATCGCGTTGATAAATGGCGTAATAAAATACGTTTAGTACAATGATTTCTAAAAAAGAAGTTCAACATATTGCCGATTTAGCACGGCTTCATCTAACGGATGAGGAAATTGAAAAAATGCAGAAAAACCTGGATTCAATTTTAAATTACGTTGAAAAATTACAAAAAGTTGATACGAAAAAAGTTAAATTAAATCTTCCTTCTAGTTGTCGTTTTCGAAATGACGAAGTTAAAGAGAGTGCTCTGGCGAAAAAAATTCGTGAACAAGCGCCCGACGAAGAAGATGGTTATTTTAAAGTAAAATCCATTTTAGACTGATGAATTTTAAAAAACTTACAATTCCCGAATTAAAAGAAAAAGACATTAATAACGAAGAGTTGGTTCGTTTTTATTTAGATACTATAGAAGGAGAAGATTCGGAATGGCAATCTTTTTTAACCGTTTTTAAAGAAGAGGCTCTTGAGAAGGCTTCGTCAGCCGAAGAAGAAATGGTATTACCGATAGCTATTAAAGATAATATTTTAATTAAAAACAAAAAAACAACGGCGGGTTCTCAAATTTTAAAAAATTATGTTGCTCCATATAACGCGACAGTAATTAGTCGTCTAGAAAAAGCGGGAGCAATTTTTCTAGGAAAAACTAATATGGACGAATTCGCAATGGGTTCGTCAACCGAAAACTCATCCTTTCAAATTACGCGTAATCCAGTTGATAAAGAGCGAGTACCGGGTGGTTCTTCGGGTGGTTCAGCGGCGGCGGTGGCTAGTGGAGAAGCTTTAGCTAGTCTTGGTTCTGATACAGGTGGATCAGTTCGGCAACCAGCCTCTTTTTGTGGAATAGTTGGCTTTAAGCCGAGTTATGGAGCTGTTTCTCGTTACGGATTAATTTCTTTTGGTTCGTCTTTAGATCAAATTGGCCCTTTAACTAAAACAGTTTCCGGAACCCAATATATATTTAATATTATTAAAGGAATTGATGAAAAAGATTTAACAACGCGAAAAATTAAAGAAAATAAATGGACAGATATCGAATGGAAAAATTTAACTATTGGTATTCCAAAAGAATATTTTCAAAAAGAAGTTAACGAAAAGATTAGAAAAAAAATTAAAGAGGTTATTAAAAAAGCGGCGCAGGCCGGAGCAAAAATTAAAGAAATTAGTTTACCTAATACAAAAAATGGTTTGCCAGCTTATTATATTATTGCTCCTTCCGAAGCTAGCTCTAATTTAGCCCGTTACGACGGAATCCGTTACGGAGAACGATCGGCGGCAAAATATTTAAAGGATATTTACGAGAAAACTCGTGATAAACATTTAGGCGATGAAGTAAAACGACGAATTATGATTGGAACGCACGCTTTATCGTCTGGTTATTATGATGCTTATTATAAAAAAGCTCAAAAAGTTCGACAACTTATTAAAAATGAATTTAAAAAAGCGTTTCAGGAAGTTGATGTCTTATTCACTCCTACGACCCCTCATTTGCCTTTTAAAATTGGTGAAAATCTTAAACCATTACAGATGTATCTTTCGGATTTATTAACAGTTCCGGCTAGTTTAGCGGGGTTACCAGCCTTATCCGTTCCGGTTGGTAAGGTTGAAAATTTACCGGTGGGACTACAAGTAATTGGTCCCGACCTTAGTGATAATTTAGTTTTAGAAGTTGGTAAAAAAGTAGAAAAAATATTATGAGTCCCGAACAATTCCAATTTTTAATGAGCCAAATTGATAAATTTTTTCGCCAAATGGCGCAGTGGTTTGTTAATTTTGTAAGTAGTTTAAATTCTTCAATTTGGTGGGAACGAACTCGTTATATTCGTTATTTCGCTTATATAATGTCGGGTTTATTCTTAATTGCTTATTTATATTTAATATTTTCCACTAATTATTTAGATTCAAAAACAAAATCGTATCGGAGTGAATTTAAAAGTTGGAAGTCTAAGCGTTTAAAAACATATGTTCAAAAATGGAAAGAAGAGGTTGAAAATAAAATAAAAAAAGATCAACCGAATCAGTATAAAAAAGGAGTTTTAACGGCCGCTAATATTTTAGATGAAACGTTGGATCATTTACATTTTCGAAAAGGGTCTTTTGAAGAGCGAGTGGATCAATCTTTAGAAACGGAAAAATTTGATTGGGATAAGTTTCGCGAAGCCTGTAAAATAGAAAAAGAATTACGACAAAATTTTAATACAAAATTAAGTTACGAAGAAGCACAAATGGCTGTCGAAAGCTTCCAGGCAGTTTTAGAAAATTTAAACTTTTTTTAAAAATCCTTGACCTCAGGTGAAAATGTTTTATAATAGAAACACTCTTATCGCGGGGTGGAGGAGTAGTACCTCATCAGTCCCATAAGCTGAAGGCGCTGGTGCAATTCCAGCCCCCGCAACTTTTTTAGGGGCGGTGTAGCTCAGCCTGGTTAGAGCACCGGCATCATAAGCCGTTTGTCGTGGGTTCAAATCCTACCACCGCTACAATCTGGGGGTGTGGCTCAATTGGTTTAGAGCATGTGCTTGTCGAGCACAGGGTTGTGGGTTCGAGTCCCATCACCCCCGCCAACAAAACACCTTTTTCGGAAGGTGTTTTTTTATTTTATTTTTATAAATATCGTGATAAAATATTACCAAGTAATAATAAAAATATGAATAAAAAAGAACAACAAAATAATAATTCTATGCCCTTGCTTGGTGATAAATTTCCGGAGATGACGGTTAATACGACGCACGGAGAAATGAAACTTCCGAAAGCGTTTAAAGGAAAGTGGTTTATCTTATTTAGTCATCCAGCTGACTTTACACCTGTTTGTACGACGGAATTTATTGCTTTTCAAAATCGATATGATCAATTTAAAGAAATGGATTGTGAATTAATTGGACTTAGTATCGATCAGGTTTTTGCTCATATTAAATGGGAAAAATGGATTAAAGAAAATATGAATGTTGAAATTAAATTTCCGATTATTGCCGACATCGGTAGCGTCGCGGAAACTTTAGGACTTGTTCATCCGGGGAAAGGGAGTAATACAGTTCGCGCGGTTTTTATTGTTGATGACAAAGGTGTGATTAGAACAATCCTTTATTATCCGCAAGAATTAGGACGAAATATGGATGAAATATTAAGAATAGTTAAAGCTTTACAAACGGCTGATGATAATGAGGTAGCGATGCCCGCTAATTGGCCTCATAATGAAATTATTGGCGACAATGTAATTCTTCCGCCGGCTAGCAACGTGAAGGATGCTGAAAAAAGGATTAAAGATTCTAAAAAAGGAAAATATAATTGTTTTGATTGGTGGCTGTGTCATAAAGATCTTGAAAAATAATATAATAATAAACTTAAAACCTCCTTGTTCTTCAGGGAGGTTTTTTTATTTAACAAATTATTAATTTTAAAATAATAATTTTTGTTTAACCCTTATAAAAGAAGGATTAAAGCGAATCTTTTTTCTTGATTTTTTAGTAGTTTTTAGTTATAATGATTACACAATAAAAAGTGTTTACATGGATATTAATCAATTAAAAAAAGAAGCCCGACAAAAATTAAAAAAGGCGAGTAATTTAAAAGAAATTGAAAAAGTTGAACAAGAGATTTTAGGAAAGAAAGGAGCTTTACGTGATATTTTAAAATCATTGTCGGATAAATCGCTGGCGCAAAGAAAAAAAATTGGCCAAGACGCCAATGTTTTTAAACAAAATTTTACTAAAGAGTTAAAAAAGAAGAAAGCAGTTTTAAAAGAACAGCATTGGTCTCGAAAAAAGAAAGAAGAGAAGTTAGACTTAACACAACCTGGGCAAAAATTAAAGACCGGTCACCTTCATCCGTTAACTCAAGTTCTTAGAGAGACAGAAGATATTTTTAAATCTTTAGGCTTTGGTGTTGTTGAAGGACCCGAAGTTGATAACGAATATTATAATTTTGATGCTTTAAATATTCCCGCTGGTCATCCAAGTCGAGATGAATGGGATACTTTATGGGTGAAAAGTAAAGAAGGGGATAAATTATTGCGGACGCACACTTCACCGGTCCAAATTCATTTTATGGAGAACAATAAGCCACCCTTTCGAATTATTGCTCCGGGACGGGTTTATCGTCATGAAGACACTAATAAATCTCATGGTTTTCAATTTTATCAAATTGAAGGATTAATGATCGGCGAAGATATTTCGGTGGCTAACTTTAAAGCGTTAATCCAAGAATTTTTCAATCAATTTTTTGGTCGGTCAGTGGAAATGAGAATGAGAACCGGTTATTTTCCTTTTACCGAACCAAGTTTTGAAATTGATATTAAGTCGAAAGATGGCGAATGGTTAGAATTAGTTGGGGCGGGAATGGTTCATCCACATTTGTATAAATCAGCTGGCTATGAAGAAAGAAAGTGGCAAGGTTTTGCTTTTGGAATTGGTTTAGATCGTTTAACAATGTTGAAATATGGTATTGATGATTTGCGTCTTCTTTATAACAGTGATCTTCGTTTTATTAAACAGTTTTAATATTTTATGAAATTTTCTTATTCTTGGTTACAAAAATTTTTTAAGAAAGGTTTACCCGCGCCGGAAAAATTAGTAACGCTTTTAACAAAATATAGTTTTGAAGCCGAAATTGACGGCGATCAATTAGAATTAGATATTCTACATAATCGGGCCGCCGATTGTTTTTCCTACTGGGGGTTAGCTCGTGAAATTGCTACTTTAACAGGTCGAAAACTTGACGTGCCTGATTTTAGTTTGCCGAAAAAGAAAGCCGTTCCGACAAATAAAGTTGTTAGTTGTCAAGTTAAAGAAAAAGACCTTGTGAATCGTTATAATTTACAATACATAGAGGGTGTTTCTGTAAAGAAATCTTCTTCTAAAATTCAAAAAAGACTCGAAAATAATGGTTTACAAACTATTAATAATATTGTTGATGTGGCTAATTATGTGATGTTGGAACTCGGTCAGCCTATTCATGCTTTTGATTTAGATAAAATTTCTGGTTCAAAAATTATAGTTCGATCGGCTAAAAAAGACGAAGAGATTATAACTTTAGACGGTGAAAAATATGTTTTACAGAAAGGAATGTTAGTTATTGCCGACAAAGAAGGACCATTAGCAATTGCTGGAATTAAAGGTGGTCAGCGAGCCGCAATTACTTCTGAGACAGATAAGATTGTTATTGAGGCGGCTAATTTTGATTCTTATTCTATTCGTCAAACAAGTCGACAACTTGGTCTACGGACGGATGCCGAAGCTCGTTTTGAAAACGGTATTGACCCTCATTTAATAGAAAAAGCTCAGAATCGAATGGCACACCTGATTAAGGAAGTCGCCGGCGGAGAAGTAAGTAAAGAAAGAATAGATTTTTATCCGCAACCGATGGAAGAAAAAATAATTGAATTAGATTTAGATTACGTATCATCTTTATTAGGAGTTAAAATTCCTTCTACAAAAATTAAAGAAATAATTAATAATCTTCGTTTTGAAATAATTTCTCAGAATCAAAGACAATGGAAAGTTAAAATTCCAACTTATCGTTTAGACATTAGTATTCCCGAAGATTTAATTGAGGAGATTGGCCGAGTTTACGGTTATGAAGAAATTGAACCTTGTTTTCCAAAAGCTTCTTTAATTCCGCCCCAGCTTAATGAAAATCGATTCTGGCAAAAGAGAACTAAAGATTTTTTTCAACAAGCGGGTTACAATGAAATTTATAGTTTTGCTTTTATTGGTCGTGATGAAGCCGAAAATCTTGATTTAGAAAAAGAGGACTTAATAAAAATTAGTAATCCGATTAGTCAAAATTATGAATATTTAAGTCCGTATCTTTTAATTAATTTACTTAAAGTAGCTATTGAAAACCGAAAGCAATTTAATAAAGTTGGTATTTTTGAAATTGCTAAAGTTTTTTGGGAAGATGAGGGAGAGCAAAAAGAACAATGGAATTTAGCGACTCTTTTAACAACGGCCGGTGAACATAGTCAGGATTTTATTGAAATAAAAGGATTAATTGAAAGTTTATTTACTCAAAACGGAATTAAGGTCTGGTTAAAAGAGGTTGAGGCTCCGGAAAAATGGTGGCAAGAAGGTCAAATTTTATCTATTAAAGCGGATGAAGAAACAATTGGTTATTTAGGTCAACTTAACGGTCGTTTAATAGAGAAACAAGGCTACGAAGATTCTGTTTTTGCTGCCGAAATTAATTTTGAAAAATTTAAAGAATTAGCTTTAGAAGATCAAGAATACGAACCAATTTCTTCTTACCCCGCGCTTTATCGAGATTTATCGGTCATTGTTCCGGGGGATACTTTAATTGAAGAAGTTATTCATGAGGTTAGTCGAACGGGTGGAAAATTGTTAAGAGATGTTGATTTAATTGATGTTTATCAAGGAGAAAATATGGAAGGAAATAATAAAAGCTTAACTTTACGATTAGTTTATCAATCTACGGAAAAAGCATTAAACTCGGAAGAAGTTAAAAAGCTTCAAAAAAAGGTTTTCAAAACAATTAAACAAAAAGATTGGCGTGTGCGTCAATAAATTTAAATAATATTTATGGCTAAAAAAAAGAAAAAGAAAAAAACAAAAAAGAAAAAGAAAACTATTCGCTACGAAGCGGAGGATATTGATGTATTAGAAGGATTGGACCCAGTTCGAAAGCGTCCCGCTATGTATATTGGGTCAACTGGCTCACAAGGATTACATCATTTAATTTGGGAATGTTTAGATAATGCTATTGACGAAGCAATTGCTGGTTTCGCTACTCAAGCCACGATTGAATTATTGCCTGATAATAAAGTTCGGGTTAGTGATAATGGTCGAGGAATTCCGGTTACTAAACACCCACAAACTAAAAAATCAGCTCTAGAAACTGTTATGACAACCTTGCACGCCGGAGCAAAATTTAGTAAAAAAAGTTATCAAGTTTCGGGTGGTTTACACGGAGTTGGAGTTTCGGTGGTTTGTGCTTTATCAACTTATACTAAAGCGGAAGTTTGTCGTGACGGAACTCGATATACTCAAGAATATAAAAAAGGAGAGGCGACGACTAAAATTAAAAAAACCAAGAATTCTTGTTCGCACAACGGAACAACAATAACTTTTTCTCCAGATGGTGGTATTTTTAAAACAACGACTTTTCGATGGAAAAAAATTGTTTCACATTTGCGGCAACAAGCTTATTTAACGAAAGGATTTAAAATAACTTTAAAAGATCGTCGTGAGAATAAAGAGAAAAAAGATTATACTTTTTATTTTGAAGGCGGAATTAAATCTTATATCCGTTATTTGATCGGAAATAATAAAGTTCGTCATCCGGATATTTTTTATCTTTCTGAAGAGAAAGACGATGTTCAAGTGGAAGTGGCTTTACAATATACTGATGACGTTGAAACACTAGAAGAATCTTTTGCTAATAATATTTATACGCCCTCGGGAGGAACCCATGTTAGTGGTTTTAAAACAGCCTTAACAAGAACGCTGAATAAATACGCACGAGATAAAGATTTTTTGAAAGATAGTGATAATAATTTAAGTGGAACGGCAATTCGCGAAGGATTAACCTCGGTTGTCTCCGTAAAAGTTAAAGAACCGCAGTTTGAAGGACAGACGAAAGCAAAATTAGGTAATAGTGAAGTAAAAGGAATTGTGCAAAAGGTTTTTGCGACGCACTTTGAAGATTTTTTAGAAAGAAATCCAAAACAGGCGCGGGCAATTTTAGAGGGAGTTATGGTCGCGGCGAAAGCTCGCCGAGCTGCCAAAAAAGCTCGCGAAACAGTTCTTAAGAAAAAAACTTCTTTAGGTTTATCTCTACCGGGTAAATTAGCCGACTGTTCGTCCCGTAAACCAGAGAAGAGTGAGTTATTTATTGTCGAAGGAGAGTCAGCGGGTGGTTCGGCTAAACAAGCGCGAGATCGTAAATTTCAAGCAATTCTTCCATTACGAGGAAAAATATTAAACGTGGAAAAAGCCCAGTTAAATAGAATTTTATCAAACAAAGAAATTAAAAACTTAATTGTGGCTTTAGGAACGGCTATCGCTGAAGATTTTGATTTAAATAAATTACGATATCATAAGATTGTTATTATGGCTGATGCGGATGTTGACGGTCAACATATTGTTACTCTTCTATTGACTTTATTTTATCGTTATTTTAAACCGATTATTGAAAGCGGTTATTTATATGTTGCTCAACCACCTTTATATAAAATAACAAAAGGAAAGAAAACTCGTTATGTCTATACCGAAAAAGAAAGCAAGAAGGTTTTAAAATCAATGAAAGGTTCTCCAAATATTCAACGATTTAAAGGACTCGGTGAAATGAATCCTAAGCAATTATGGGAAACAACAATGAAACCAGAACAGAGAATTCTCAAAAGAGTTACTATCGAAGAATCGGTCGAAGCGGATCAGGTTTTTGATAATTTAATGGGAAAGCAAGTTAGTCCCCGAAAGAAATTTATTCAATCGCGCGCGAAAGAAGTTCAGCATCTTGATGTTTAATCTTGACGAATCGCAATTAATTATTTATGATAAGTAAGCAATGATTAATAAAATTATTAAGTTTTTCAAAGAAGTAAAAGCAGAAATGAAAAAAACGACGTGGTTAACACGCCGCGAGGTTGTTCGTTACAGTTTAATTGTTTTAGCGGCAACTTTAGTAATTGCTGCTTTTTTAGGAGGATTAGATACGTTATTTTTATTTTTAATCGATAAATTTATTATTTAATATGGCTTATCAATCGGAAAACCAAGAACGACATTGGTACGTTCTTCATACTTATGCTGGCCAAGAAGAGAAGGCCGCGACTAATTTACGACAAAGAATTGAAAATTTAAATATTAAAGATAAAGTCTTTAATGTTTTAGTTCCACGAGAAAAGAAGATTAAGTTAGAAGGAGGGGAAAGAAAACAAGTCGAAGAAAAAATTTATCGTGGCTATATTTTTGTTGAAATGATTGTCACTGATGAGAGTTGGTTTGTTGTTCGTAATACCCCAGGGATTACCGGATTTTTAGGGAGCGGAACAACACCTAGTCCGGTTTCCGAAAAAGAAATGGAGTCTATTCAGAAACGAGTTTCGAAAAAAGAACCCGAATATACTATCGATTTTGAAAAAGGAACTTTAGTGAAAGTTAAAGACGGCGCTTTTAAGGGTTTTACGGGTAAAGTAGTTGAGGTTGACCCAGAAAAAGAAACTATTAAAGTAACCGTCGATGTTTTTGGTCGAGAAACTCCTGTTATTTTAGATCCTTTTCAAGTAGAAAAAGTTTAAATTTTAAATTATGGCTAAAAAACTCAAAAGTAAATTAAAACTTCATATTAAAGCGGGACAAGCTTCTCCGGCTCCACCGATCGGACCAATGGTGGCCGAGCAGGGAATTAATATTCAAGCTTTCTGTCAACGATTTAATGATGAAACTTCTGATAAAGGAAATTACACTATTCCGGTTTTATTAAAAGTTTACGAAGACGGTAGTTGGGAATTTGAATTAAGTCAACCGATTACGTCAGAGTTATTAAAAGAAGAAGCGGGAATTAAAAGTGGTTCCGGAAAACCGAAAGTGAAAAAAGTGGCGACTATTACTCGCGAACAACTTAAGAAAGTTGCCGAAAGAAAAATGCCTGATATGAATACTAATGATGTTAAACAAGCAATGAAAATTGTTCGTGGAACTGCCGACTCAATGGGAATTCAAATTGAATAAAAATTGTTCTAAATATTATTAAAAAAGAGGGGCGATGGTCCCTCTTTTTAGTTTGACATTTATATCATATAGTTTTAATATGTGAATAGTAGTCTAAAGTCCTCGTAATTGTTGTTGGAGAGGATAATCAAAGGTCGAACTACATTTAAGTAAGTAAAATCAAAGATAGAAATTATGGCTGAAGAATATAAAGACGAGAAATTTCTAGAGTTCGTCGTTAAGTCTATTGTAGACTATCCTGACGAAGTCGAAATTGATCGTGAAGTAGATGAAATGGGGGTTCTTTTATCTTTACATGTTCATGCTGATGACATGGGCCAAGTTATTGGCCGAAACGGAAGTACCGCTCGAGCTATTCGTACTTTAGTCCGAATTATTGGATTAAAGAATCACGCTCGTGTCAACTTGCGTATTGAAGAACCTGAAGGAGGCAAAAAAGATAGTCAGTCGAAAGACTCTGACTCTGATTCTGACTCTGATTTAGACGACATCGAATTATAAATTTTTTAAATATAATTTGATGTTACCAGCAGTGCTGTTTTTCGAAATGGCACTGCTTTTAATTTAATATTTTAATAATTATGCAATTTGATGTTATAACTTTATTTCCAGAACCAATTAAGGCTTATTTTCGGGAAGGAATTATAAAGCGAGCCCAAGAAGATAATCTAATAGAAATTAATGTTCACGATTTAAGAGAATGGACGGATGATCGTCATCAAACAGTTGACGACAAACCTTATGGTGGCGGTGACGGAATGGTTTTAAAAGTAAAGCCAATTTACAAAGCGGTTAAAGAAATTAAAAAAGAAGAGCAAAAAAGTCGCGTTGTTTTATTGTCGCCTCGTGGCAAACAATTTCAACAAAAAATAGCGACTAACTGGTCTAATGTTGATCAATTAATTCTTATTTCGGGACGTTATGAAGGGATTGATGAACGAGTTGCAAAATATATTGCTGATGAAATTATTTCTGTCGGTCCGTATGTTCTTATGGGGGGTGATTTGCCGGCAATGATTATTACCGAGGCGGTTGCTCGATTAATTCCGGGAGTAGCCGGAGACGAAGACTGGCTAGAGAATAAAACTAAAGAGAAAGGTTTTCGGGCTTATCCACAATACACACGACCGGAAGTTTTTGAAACCGAATCGGAAGAGTGGGCGGTCCCTAAAATTTTACTTTCGGGGCATCATCAGAAAATAGAGAAGTGGCGTCAAGATCATCAGGACGTTATTGAATAAATTTTTCTTTTTGATATAATATAAGAGCTTTAGAAATAACCACTTTTTGTGGTTTAAATGGGTAGGTGGTGGAGCGGCAAACACATCACTCTGTAAAAGTGACGGCTTTTGCCTTCGGGGGTTCGAGTCCCTCCCTGCCCACATTGAAAGCCCGGATAGTTCAGTGGTGGAACGCCTCCATGGTAAGGAGGAGGTCGTGAGTTCAATTCTCACTCCGGGCTCAGGATTCGAAAAAGGGTCCATAGGCTAATTGGCAAACTATCTCTTTCCAAAAGAGATGTTCTAGGTTCGAGTCCTAGTGGACCTGCTTTTAATTAATTAAATTAATATTAATTATGTTTGATAAACTGAAGCAGTTAAAAAAGATGAAAGATCTTCATAGTAAAATGAAGAACAAAACTCATCAAGAAACTAAAGACGGCGTAGTGGTTAAAGTTAATGGAAATATGGAAATAGTTGATGTTAGTTTAAATGACGACTTATCAAATGATAAGCAATCTGATCTAATTAAAAAACTCACTAATCAAGCCTTTAAAAAGATTCGCCGTGATTTAGCGACTCAATTTAAAGGCCAACTTTAATTATTATGGATAAAACTGACCTTGGAGACATTTTATTATTGATAATTGTTTTTTTAGTGGCTTTATTTTTCATTATTGGTGGTTGGGGTTGGTTAACGCAATTAATTTAAATTTTTTTTATGAAAAGAAAAGAAGCGTTTCAAAAACTAAAAGAACATTTAAAAAATAAAAATCTCATTAAACATAGTCTGGCGGTAGAAGCCGCTATGCGAGAAATGGCGGAACATTTTGGCGAAGATAAAAATCGTTGGGGTTTAGCCGGTTTATTACATGATATTGATTATGAAGAAGTAGAGGGAGAAATGGAGAAACATTCTTTAGTGGGGGCGAAAATAGTTGAAGATTATGGTTTTGATGAGGAAATTGTTAACGCTATTAAAACTCATAATCCTGCACACGGGGAAGAGCCACAAAGTTTAATGGGAAAAGCTTTGTATTGTATTGATCCCGCCACAGGATTAGTTGTGGCTAATACTTTAGTCTTACCTTCAAAAAAAATAAAAGACTTAACTCTTGAATCTTTAGTTAAACATTTTAATCGACCCGCTTTTGCAAAAGGGGCGACTCGTGAAAATATGAGAAAAAGTAAAGAATATTTAGATTTAGAGCTAGAAGAGTTTTTAGAAATTATTCTAAAGGGGATGAAAAAGATTTCTGAAGAACTTGATCTATAATTTATTTTTTATGAGAAAATCTTATTTCATATCTATAGTAGTGATTGGATTCATATTAGTTGCAATTAATTCTTATGTAACTTACGAGGTTGCTCGTAATTTTTTCTTTATTTGGGGAGAAAAACAACCCGTTACTTTAGAGGTGCAGCCTGGACAAACAGTCGGGGAGGTTGTTGATAAACTATTTGAACAGGGAGTTGTGAAAAGTAAATATTTGTTTTTAGCCTATACTTATTTATTAGAAGCGGATAAGTCGCTTCAGGTTGGTCGTTATCAATTAGAAGCGCCAATGAGTATTATTGATCTTTCTAATGAGCTATATTTTAAAAACCCCGAACCACAGATTGTTTTGAAGATTTCGGCCGGAAAAACAATTTCTCACTTAGAAGAAAAAATTAAAGATAAGTTTTCTTTTTCCGACTCGATAACTGAAAAGATAATTGAAGAAATTCAAGATGATTTTTTTATTTTACGTGACGCACCGGGAACAGCTACTTTAGAAGGTTATATTTATCCGGAAACTTATTATTTTGACGAATCATCACAATTAGAAGATGTTTTAAATAAAACCTTACATAATTGGACAGCTAAATTAACGCCCGAACTAATTCAAAAGATGAATGATTCTAAAATGAATTTTCATGAATTAATTACTTTAGCTAGTTTAGTTGAAAAAGAAGTTCATGAGTATAAAGAGAAACAAATTGTGGCCGGAATATTTAAAAAAAGATTGAGTGTTGGGATGCCTCTTCAAATTGACGCCACGGTTAATTATGTTACCGGAAAAAGTCTTCCCCAGGTAACTTATAGCGATATTAAAGTTAAATCTCCTTATAATACTTATTTAAAAAAAGGTCTCCCTCCGGGGCCTATTTGTAATCCGACTTTAGAAAGCTTAAAAGCTGTTTTAAATTCTAAAAGTTCTGATTATTGGTTTTATCTTTCCACGCCTCGCGGAGAGACAATTTTTAGTGCAACTTTTCAACAACACTTAGAAGCTAAACGTTTTTATCTATCATCATGAATAAAGTTATTTTTATATTACCCCCGGGGGGATTTGACGACGAAGAGTATTTTCTTCTGAAAAGTTTTTTTCAGTTTCAAGGAGTGGAACAAACGGTTGTTGGACGTAAAAAAGGGTTAGTTTTAGGGCGAGAAGGGCAGGAAGCTTTAGTAACTAATAATTTTAAAGAAACGGCTGTAAAAGATGGGGATATTATTATTATGATTAGTGGTCAAAAAGTTCATAAATTAAAAAGTAAATCGTTATTTTCTTTTTTACAAGCAGCGTCCACGAAAGAAGTTCTTATAACTGCTTTTGGAAATACTCCTATATTAGTAGCGGCGGCCGGAATAGCGGCGAAGAAGAAGATAACGATTTGGAAAAAAATTCTTCAAAAAAGCTTTGTTCGTGAGATAAAAGAAAGTGAAGCACAATACATCGATAAAGATTTTATTAAAGATGATAATTTAATTACCATTAAAAATAAAAATTCTTTACCGTGGTTTAAAAAACAAATTATTTCTTTTCTTGACAAAAAACAAAAAAAGACTTACACTAATAAATAGTAATCCGCAGACGGCAGGTTGTTAAGTCCTGTTGAGGGTGAATTAAAATAAATTTTTAATTCTGATTTCTGTGGATTCACAGAAATTTTTTTTATTTAATTATGGCTATTACTAGAGAAAAAAAAGAAAAAATTGTTTCGGAAATAAAAGAGGATCTTGATAATCAAGAGGGTATTGTTTTTGTTGATTTTCATAAGATTTCAGCGGATCCGTTATTTACTTTAAGAAACGAATTAAAGGAAAATAGCTGCGAACTGAAGGTTGTTAAGAAAACTTTATTAAAAATTGCCTTAAAAGAAAAAGATCTTCCTAGCGACTACATTGACGATTTCGACGGAGCGGTGGCCCCCGTTTTTACATCCGAATCAAAAATAAAATTATCCAAAATAATTTATAACTTTGGGAAAGAACATCCCGAGTTTAAAATTCTTGGAGGATGGTGGAATGAAGAATTTCAACCAGTTGAAAAAGTTGAAACTTTAGCACAACTTCCTTCCTACGAAGAATTAATGGCTCGCTTGGTGTTTGGTATTAAAGCGCCGATCAATAATTTTATGAGCGTTTTAAATAATAATATTAAAGGTCTATTAATTGCTTTAAATCAAATTAAACAAAATAAATAATATCATGGCTAAAAAAGAAGACAAAAAAAAGGACAAAAAAGAAGAGAAAAAAGAAGAAAAGAAAGAAGAAGAAAAGAAAGAGGATAAAAAAGAAGATAAAAAAGAAGATAAAGAAGATAAAGAAGATAAAGAAGATAAAGAAGTAGAAGTTCCTAAAAAGTTTAAGGACTTAGTGGAAAAGATT
>Ga0102934_1000736_pt1 | contig 22292 bp, 14 predicted proteins | sample SalPonR2_A_D1_MG_FD_78175 | JGI IMG/M metagenome (GOLD analysis project Ga0102934, IMG submission 78175) | Salt pond soil microbial communities from South San Francisco under conditions of wetland restoration - Salt Pond MetaG R2_A_D1_MG | ecosystem: Environmental > Aquatic > Marine > Intertidal... | reverse complement strand
TTTATCCTTTTTGCCCTCTATCACAAATTCATTCTACCTTATCCTCCTTCTGATAAACCAATGGAGAAAAAAGAGGGCGAAGGCTTTGTTGCCGAATTTATTCGCACGTTTAAACTCTTTTTCCAAAAAGATGATATTGGAATTTTTGTGGCCTTCTTTCTACTTTACCGACTTTCAGAATCACAACTAGTTAAGCTGGCTCAGCCTTTTTTACTGGATGCTCAGGAAGCTGGCGGTCTGGCCTTAACAGCAAGCGAAGTTGGTATTGCCTATGGAACAGTTGGAATAATTATGCTAACAATCGGGGGCCTGATCGGTGGATTTATGGCCAGTAAATATGGTCTCAGAAATTTAATCTGGTGGATGGCCATCGCGATTAATATTCCCAATGCAGTTTATATTTATATGGCTTATGCGCAGCCCGATAGTTTATTGACTGTAAATTTTTGTGTAGGTCTTGAACAATTAGGATATGGATTCGGATTTGCCGCATATATGCTCACTCAGATATATGTTTCTGAAGGCGAATACAAAACAGCTCATTTTGCCATAACTACTGCTTTTATGGCCCTTGGCATGATGGTTCCCGGAATGTGGACTGGCTGGCTTCAGGAATTAATTGGCTATCAGCATTTCTTTATCTGGGTTCTAATCTGTATTATACCAATTTTTATCATTCTACCTTCTGTAGCAAAAAGGATAGATCCGGAGTTTGGAATCAAAGAAGAAGAGTAGCTCGTTTTGCCATTAAGTGAGTATCAGAAAAATATTTTTATAGAATTGATGAAATTGCTTGAGTGAAATTAATATTTTTTCAAACATACCCAGTATTACTCTTCTTTTGAGTGGTTCTTAATGGCAGATAAATTTGGCGGTTATATGTAGAACTAATAAAATTGATAATTAAAAGATTAATAGATCGAAAAAAAGGATGAGGCATGGGAAATTTTCACATAATTGACTTTATTATTTTGACTTTATATCTGGCAATTGTTGCAGTCATCGGCAGTTTCTCTGGTGGCAAGCAAAAATCCACCCGGGATTATTTTTTAGGAGGACAAAATGTGCCCTGGTGGGCAGTGGCTTTTGCAGTTGTGGCCGCTGAAACCAGCACTTTGACTTTCATTAGCATTCCCGGCCTCGCCTATGTTACTAACTTAAATTTTTTACAGATTACTCTGGGCTATTTAATCGGCCGGATTGTAATCAGCTTTATTTTTCAACCTGCCTATAAAAAAGGTAAGTTGAAAACCGCTTATTCCATGCTTGAAAACAGATTTGGCAGCAAAACCCGTAGTTATGCTTCCATTGTTTTTCTATTCACCAGGGTTGCTGCTGATGGAGTCCGCCTTTTTGCCACTTCAATTCCGCTAGCTCTTATTTTTCGTTCTTCAACTCTTTTTGCAGGATTTAGCAATCTTCAGATCTATATTCTGGCCATTATTGTAATCGCTACTATTACATTGATCTACACTTACACAGGCGGTCTCAAAGGCATAATTTGGGTCGATGTTCTTCAGATGGGAATTTATATTGGAGGTGCGCTTATTGCTCTGATTGTTCTGGTTCGACAAATTCCAGGCGGGCTGGCAGCAGTAAATCAATTCTCTGAGGGCGTCAATAAATTTAGTATTATCAACCTTGATTTTGGTGGCAGTCTGGGAGCTTTCTTCAAAGAGCCTTATACTTTGATTGGCAGTGTTTTGGGGGGCGCTTTTCTATCTATGGCTTCCCATGGAACCGACCAATTAATTGTTCAGAGATTACTGGCTACAAGGAATTTAAAAGATAGTAAAAAAGCTCTTATTACCAGTGGTGTAATTGTCATATTTCAGTTTGCTTTGTTTCTGACGGTTGGTCTCCTTCTCTTTGCCTTCTACAAAGGTGCTCATCCCGGTTCCGCTGCAGTTCCCTTTGCCAAAGCTGATGAGATTTTTCCCTACTTTATTTTGCATAATCTACCAGTTGGATTAAAAGGACTGATCATTGCTGGACTCTTCGCTGCCGCTATGTCAACTCTGGCCGGTTCAATCAGCTCTCTATCATCATCAACCATGCTTGATCTTTATAAACCTTATTTTAGCAAAGAAGAAAATCCTGATAAGGATCTCAAAGTCTCTAGAATGCTGACAATTTTTTGGGCAGTCATTTTAACTATTGTAGCTTTTCTTTTTATCCAGGTCCTTCAATCAGTTGTAGAGTTAGCCCTTGGAATTGCCTCAATTACTTACGGAGGGCTGCTTGGTACATTCCTGCTTGGAGCTCTTTTTAAACGAACTGATCAAAAAGCCGCAATTTGGGGTTTTTCTGCAGGAATAATTACCATGCTATCGCTTATTCTGATCCCTTTTATAATGGGTCATCAGGCTCTAGTTCATTATACATGGTACACTTTTATTGGTTGTAGTGTCACAGTTCTGGTAGGTAATTTGGTATCCTATTTATCCAAAAAATAGCCCAAAATTTAAATTTTAGGGAAAGGTCTAAAATGAAAAAATTGATATATTGCCCACTGCTTTTATTCCTCTTAATGGTTTCCTGTAGTCAGGAAAAGTTTGTTAAAGAACCTACCCTTGATAATGGTGAATATTTTTGGCTAGAAAAGCGAGATCTAAGGTCTGGAAAATATCATCAGCAGCATAGTAAAATATTTGGGAAATATGTAACTGGTTATAATGATTTCATTCTGAAAGGAATTGATAAAGCTCAATCTACGGCCATGCAGGGTGGTGGATATTTCACCGGAATAACAGCAAAGCCTACTGAATCGCCAATTGGCTATCAACTAAAATTATTGGGTAAACCTCTGCTTGATCCTCCTCGGACAACAAGTTACTGCAGTGGTGTGTCTTATACCGCCTTTATTGAAGGTTTAAACTTGATTTATCAGGATTTAAAATCTGGCCTGGATAGTCTTCACTATGAAGCTATGCGTATGCAGGAAATTGATGGAAGCCGCCGCAATGATGGTGTAAAATTCTGGGGACACTGGAATGCAGATGGTCTTGGAAGTCATTTTGCCCTTGTTCAATATTCGAAAATGGGAAAAGAAATCAAACCGGAAAATCTCAGGCCTGGTGATTTTGTCAATATATCCTGGAAATCCGGCCTGGGCCATTCTGTAGTTTTTATGGGCTGGTATCAGGATACGAACAACAAAAAATATATGCTATATTGGTCCAGTCAGGAAAGTACTAATGGAATGGCCGATCAAAAAGTTGCCATTGATAAAATTAAAGAAATCAAAGCAGTTCGTTTAACTAATCCAGATAAATTATTTGACTTTGATGTTACGAGGGAAGTAAATACTGAAATACCGGGTAATAAAATTCAGTTTTGATTTTTATCAAGGTGATTACGGATGCCTAAAATTATCTTAATAATTCTTATTATTTTTTCTAGTCTGCTTAATGGTCAAGATTTATCGGAAAAATACGCCTTTTATGGACAATTTTTAAAATTGGAATTGAAAAATGCTGCTTTTCCTCACCCTGACAGAAAAAAGGGCTATGATTTTAAAGAGCATCACTTTGATTTTCAAGAGCATTACAAAGACAGCAGCGTCGGTGTTTTTATTCCCAAGAATTATAAATCAAAAAATAAAATCAATTTTGTAGTTCATTTCCATGGCTGGTATAATCATATCGACAGTGTTTTATCAACTTTTCAAATAATTGAACAATTTGCGAAAAGTAAAGTAAATGCTGTCTTAATAATTCCCCAGGGAGCAAAAAACGTCCCCGATTCTTTTGGCGGAAAGCTGGAAGAAAAGGGCGGCTTTCAGAGATTTATTGATGAAATTCTAGGTGGTCTGAATCAGCGGAATATAAACATGCCAGATTCCATAGGAAGGATAGTTCTCTCCGGCCATAGTGGTGCTTATCGGCTTATCAGCTATATTTTATTAAGAGGAGGCCTTCTGCCAAAAATTGATGAGGTCTATCTTTTTGATGCTTTTTATGGGCATACTGAAAAATATACATATTGGCTGGATAATAATGAAGTACGATTGATTAATATTTTTACAAAAAAAGGCGGTACTCTTGAGCAGTCTCAACGATTAATCGAAGATTTGCAAGGTTGGGGAATAGAGTATTCATTAATCAGAAATGATAATTTTGCTCCTGATGATCTCCAGCAAAATAAGATTATTTTTATTGAATCTGACCTGGGACACAATCAGGTTATCCACGCCAATCAGCAATTCTATAAATTTTTATCAAGTAGCAGCCTTCCAAAAATTAAATAATCCTCGTTCTATTCCTTTCCTCTTATTAAAAATAATTTCTGGTTAAAGTCAAAATATTAACTTAATTTTAAATCCGGCAGATTTTTGAGGGGATTTTAGATTATTAATCAGAAAATAATTAAGTGGAGCAATGCCATGAAAGCATTATTATTGGAAAATATCCATAGCAATGCAGCCCATTTTTTCGAAAGACAAGGTTATCAGGTTGATACCTATCCGACTACTTTTGAAGGAGATGAGTTAATTGAAAAATTACAAGGTGTGCAGGTTGTTGGTATTCGATCGAAGACAGATATCACCAAAAATATCCTTGAAAATTCTCCTGATCTCCTCACAGTAGGTGCCTTTTGTATTGGTACCAATCAAATCGATCTGGAAAATTGCAGTAAGTCCGGAGTAGCAGTTTTTAATGCACCCTATAGTAATACTCGCAGTGTTGTAGAGTTAACAATCTCGAATATTATTGCCTTACTTAGAAAAGTTTTTGACCGCAGTAAACTTATGCATAATGGCCGCTGGGAAAAATCAGCCAAAGATAGTTTTGAGGTTCGCGGTAAAAAGTTGGGAATAATAGGTTACGGGAATATAGGTTCTCAGCTTTCAGTTATTGCTGAGGCACTGGGAATGAAAGTCTACTTTTATGACATTGCTGATAAATTACCAATGGGCAATGCTCAAAAATGTACTTCAATGCAGGAATTATTAGAAGTGGCTGATATAGTGACTGTTCATGTCGATGGTCGCAAATCCAATCATAATTTAATTAGTGAACAAGAATTTGATCATATGAAAAATGGCGCAATTTTTATTAATGCCAGCCGGGGCTTTGTTGTCAATATTGAAGATCTGGCCAAAAATCTGGAAAGTGGCCAGCTTAAAGGTGCCGCTGTTGATGTTTATCCTCAGGAGCCTAAATCCAAACATACTGATTATAAGACTGTTTTGCAAAATCTGCCCAATACAATTTTGACTCCCCATATTGGTGGAAGTACTGAAGAAGCTCAGCGCAATATTGCCGATTTTGTGCCTACAAAATTAAATGATTTTATAAAGATGGGGAGCACGGTAAGTAGTGTAAATTTTCCAAATTTACAATTACCCCAAATTGACAAGGAGCACAGAGTCGTTCATATCCATGATAATGTACCTGGAATTATGGGAAAATTGAACAATATTTTTGCCTCTAATAATATAAACATTGAACGACAGTTTTTAAAAACTCGTGATCAATTAGGATATGTGATAACTGATATTAAAAAGGAATACGATAAAATAATTCTCAAGCAAATAGAACAGGTGGAAGGCACAATTAGAATGCGGGTTTTGTATTAAATGGGTTTTTATTTTTTATCAGAAATTTTACATACCGATCGATTAAACTTTACACAATAAAAATAAGCCACAATTGAAAGTGCTACGCAACACATTCCAATTACAGGGAAAAGGGATGGGCTCTCATCGGGAAGAATCATCCAGGATAAAATTGCACCAAACACCGGAATAATAAACTTCCATAAATTTAGATCAGAAACTCTGACACCTGGCTTTTTCAATAAATTAAACCAGATTGAAAATGCTACAGCGCTTAAAAAAGAAAGCCAGGCCAGGGCTATAAAGAATTCCACTGGAAATTCAGTAAAAGGTGGTAAGCCTTCCAGGGGTATAGAAAGGATAAATAATGCTGTGCCTCCAATAAAAAGTTGCGCTGAAGCCAAAATCAAAGGCGGTACTGATTGTTTGGCTTTTGCAACAATTACATTGCCGAAAGCACCGGAAATACTGCTTGCCAGCAGGACAAGAATACCATAAAATTCCACAATACCATCTACTGACCAGGGCTTTCTGCTCAAAGCAATGATCACAATTCCTGCAATTCCAATGGAGATACTACCGGTTTTTTGCCAGGTCATACGATCATCATGCATAGTAAAATGAGCAACAAGGGCCGTATTCAAAGGCGATGATCCGATTACAATGGCTGCTAGAGCACCGGAAACCATTGTCATACCAGTATAAAATAAGGAATAAACCAAAAAGGTCTGAAAAAAACCAACCATTAAGATAGTCCTGAAATGGTTTTTTAATTCCCTTAGATAATTTTTGACGCCCCCTCCCAAAAACATGAGCAAAATACCGGCTAGCATAAAACGAACACCAGCAAATGAGAGAGGCGAAGAATATTGAAGCCCAATTTTTACACCTGTAAAAGCAGTTGACCATAATAAGCAGGCTAGTATGGCTAAAGCAACCCTTTTGAGAGTCATTCCTTCTTTCATCAAATTTCCTTTATAATTTTTAGGTTCTATAAATAAATATAGTTAATTAAAATAATAGTAATAACTCCAACGAGTATATTAATAGGAACTCCAATTTTGATAAAATCCTTAATTTTATATCCACCGGTACCATAAACCATGGTATTAGTTTGATAACCGATGGGCGTAGCAAAACAGGTTGATGCACTTATGATCAAAGTTATTATGAAGGGCTCATAACCTAAGCCTACATTATCAGCAATCGCTATAGTGACTGGAAACATTATAGCGGCTACAGCATTATTGGTGATTACCCAGGTAAAAGAACTGATGGCAAAAAAGAGACCGGCAATAACACCTATATCGCCAAAAGTGTCAAAAATATTGATTATATGATTGGCTACAAAATCAGCAAATCCTGAGTTTTTTAATCCTGCTGCAATTCCGAACGAACTGGCAATAATTATTAGCACATTCCAGTTAACCGCTTCTTTAGCTTCTTGAAAATTGACAATATTAATAAGGACCATAACCATGGCAGTGAGAGCAGCAGCCAGAATAATTGGAAGCAGACCAGAGGCTGCCAAGACCACCATAGTGAGCAGTAATCCTAGTGCGACGTTGCCTTTCCATTTTGGTTTTTCATAGATATCGATACTTGGTGAGATAAGATTGAAATCATGAGAATGTTTCCACTTATCACTAAATTCTTTTTTAGCTAAAATAAAGAGAGTATCAGAATCTTGAATGACAATATCACCAACTTTTTTATCAATACGGTGTCCGGCTCTATGAATGGCTAGAATAACCCCATCATAGCGCTGGCGAAAATTGCTTTCCCGTACCGTCATACCTACCAGGGGAGAAGTACGAGAAACCACTGCTTCATAGGTATCTACATCATCGGAATCCAAATTTTTCAGATCAAATTCCGGATCTTTGATAACTGTAAGACCTTTGGTTTTTTGAACATCGTAAATTGTTTCAACTTTGCCTGTGAAAAAAAGGCGATCATCCTCCCGAATTCTTTCATCTGGAGAAACCGGACTCATTTTATTTCCGTTTCTAGTTATTTGAAAAAGGAAAAGACCTTTAAGCTGGCGTAAATTGGCTTCCTCAAGAGTTTTGCCAATGTGAGGATAGTTGCTTTCAACTTTCATTTCGGCTACAAATTCTCGAAAAGATTCCTCGAGACGGGTTTCGATTTCCTTTGTTTCAGGAAGAAAATAATGGCTAAGGAACGACAGTATGGCTATCACTATGACTGCTACTGGCAGACCTATTGGGGTTATCTGAAAAAAATCTAGACCATGTTCCATGCCATTAATATTGTTGTCCTGTAAAAGACCATGGACAACTAAGTTTGTGCTAGTCCCAATTAATGTACACATTCCCCCTAAAATTGCAGCATAGGAGAGCGGAATTAAAAATTTTGATTCTGGTAGATCGTATTTTTTTGACCAATTTTTAATCATTGGAATTAGAGAAGCCACTATTGGAGTATTATTTAGAAATGCTGATAGACCGGCTACGGGAAAAAGTAACCTCAAATATCTTTTATAGCGGTTAAGATTTCTGTTTCCTAATAATCGATAAACGGTTTTTGTGAATAGTCCCGAACTTTGTAAGCCTGCACTGACAACATAGAGGAAAGCTACCGTAAGCATGCCTTCATTTGAAAACCCCTGAAAAGCTTCCTCAACTGATATAACGCCCCCTAATGTTAAAGCGATCATTGCACCAAAAACAACATACGAGGGAGTTGCTACCTCTCGAGAGAGGACCAAAATCATTCCTATAATCACAAATGCAGTAAAATACAACTCGAACATAAATCCACCTAATTTCCTTAGCCTGAAAAACTCACCGATTTATTTATAAACTTATCACCGACACTCAAAAAATTTTGTATAATTGTTTCCGGGCATGATAATTTGGAATTTGCCAATTATTCGAATCCCAATATAAGCTCCAGAAATTTCCAGGTATCATTTGAATCATCAGTAAACAATAAATAGATAATACAGCCTCCAAAATTCGGTGAGTTATTCAAGTTAACAATCTTGCTAAACTAAGTTATTTTTATTTATTTTCCAAATTATGATTCCCACCATTTTTTTATTTTTTTAAAACCCCACTGTTATCTAATAATCAATTATTTGATTTATGGGACAGTTTTAGTAAAGTGTTTTACAAGGTAGATTTGAAATTGGTTCAAATTGACTATAATTTTAGGTAGTTATGTTTATTTAAAATTATTAGTAAATAATATAAGGATACATTAAATGTATATAGTAATGTTAAGTATTCATGGGCTTATTCGCTCTGAAAATTTGCAACTTGGTCGAGATGCGGACACAGGGGGGCAGGTTCTCTATGTTGTAGAATTATTAAAAGCTCTTGGAAAGCATCCTAAAGTCGACCGGGTCGATTTGCTAACAAGACAGATAATTGATAAAAATATTGATGACTGTTATGCTGAATTGGTAGAGCCGGTGAATGATAGTGCAAATATTATCCGTATTCCTTGTGGACCACGCCGATATTTAAGGAAAGAATCACTATGGCCACATATGGATATGTTTGCCGATAATGCTATTAAACATATTGAATATGTTGGTGAAAGGCCGGATCTAATCCATGGGCACTATGCTGATGCTGGTTACGTTGGTTCTAAAATTGCACGAAATATTGAGGTGCCATTTTTCTTTACTGGACATTCCCTGGGAAGGGAGAAAAAAGCTAGATTGATGGATCGTGGATCAACTCTAGAATCATTGGAAAGAAATTATAATATTTCAACTCGAATAGAAGCAGAAGAAAAAGCCCTTGATGTGGCTGATAGAGTCATTACCAGTACTCAGCAGGAAATTGAAGAACAGTATTCTAACTATGACAACTATCGACCTGAATCAATGCTAGTGCTACCACCGGGTATTGATCTGGAAAATTTTCATCCCTCTGATATAGATGAAATCACCTATCCCTATAAACAGGAAATTGATAGGTTTCTCGTTGAACCGGAAAAACCCCTGGTTTTGACGCTTGGACGTCCTGATGAACGTAAAAATTTGTTGGGGCTTTTGGAAGCTTATGGCGAAAATGAAGAGCTGCGGGAACTGGCAAATCTTGCAATTTTGGCTGGTAGCCGGGAAGATATTTCTGAAATGAAACGGAGCTTACGGGTTGTATTAAAAAAGATGTTGATCATGATAGATAAATATGATCTATATGGCAAAGTAGCCTATCCCAAAAAAAATGAATCAGAAGATATTCCCTGGGTTTATAGAATAGCCAAAAGGAGAAAAGGAGTTGCAGTCTCTCCATCTTATCAGGAAGGATTTGGCTTAACTCTGGTAGAAGCAAGCGCTACTGGTCTGCCTATTGTAGCAACAAAAAATGGCGGGCCCCGCGATATTATCAATAATTGTCAAAACGGATATTTAATCGATCCTACCGATCCAGATGATATTAGTAGTAAAATATTAAAGATATTACAAGATGAAGAAAAATGGGATCAGTTCTCAAAACAGGGAATCCAGGGAGTTAAGGAACATTATACATGGGAAGGTCATGTAAATAAGTACATTGATGAGATAAAACAAATAAATAGGGAAATGCAAAAAAGTAATATGGATATTTTTAGTAAGAAGAAAAATTTTAAAAGCGACAGAATATTGATCACTGATATTGATAATACTTTGATTGGTGATAGACAGGCTTTTGAGAATTATTTAAATTATATAAATGAAAAATCTGGCGACTTTTTATTTGGCCTGGCTTCTGGAAGGACTCTAGAAAGTATGCAAAAGGCTATTCAAGAATGGGGTATACCTCATCCTGATATAATGATCTGCTCGGTTGGGACTGAAATATATTATAATCCTGACCTTGTTCAGGATCAAGATTGGCGTCACCATATTGATTATAAATGGCAACCGGAAAAAATTCTACGATTGATTGAAAACCTGGAAGGAATTGAAAAGCAGCCTGATGAAAACCAGCGCGAGTTTAAGTTGAGTTTCTATTACGATCCCGAAAGAGCGCCAACAGGTCAGGAACTTTTAACAATATTGAGAAAAAATGATATAGCTGCTCGACTAATCGAGTCGCACAGCGGCTTATTAGATATTCTGCCTATAAGGGCATCAAAAGGCGATGCTATTCGCCATATTTATATGGAGCGGGATATAGAGCCAGAAAAAATTCTGGTGTGTGGAGACTCGGGTAATGATGAAGATATGTTACGAGGAAATACACTGGGATTAGTAGTCAGTAATTATAGTAAAGAACTAGAAAAATTGAAAGGAGAACCAAGAATATATTTCGCAAACAATCAATATGCAGAAGGTATAATAGAAGGGATTGAACATTACAATTTTCTTGATAATATAATAATACCGGGAGAATAAAATGTACGGAAAATTAAATAAATTTTCCAATGAGAATCGTAACGAATTATTACAGCTCTTCAATAATTATTTCGATGAGGCTCAAGAGGATCCATTTTTACTCCAAACTGATATAAAAGATATATTTGATAAATTTTCTGAAAAACACGGTGATTCAATCTTTAAGGATACAATTCTTGAGGATTTTATTACTGATACAAGGGTGATGTGTATCAAATACCCCTGGTTGTTTTTTGCAGTTAGAACGGATATTGGAAAATGGGAATATGTAAAATTTAACCAGGAAAATGTTCGTTTTAGACAGATCAAAGTCAAAGAATATTTAAAGTTTCAGGAAAATCTGATCAATGGTAAAACCAGTCTGGAAGACTGGCCTCTTGAAATTGATGTATCACCATTTTATAAGGACTTTCCTAAGCTGCGAGAAAAAACTTCGATCGGAAAAGGTGTTAGCTTTCTAAATAAACATCTATCTTCACGGTTATTTAATGATATCGAGGAAGAAGCTGAAAATCTATTTAACTTTTTACATGAGCATGAGTATCATGGCAAAAAGTTGATGGTCAATGAATTAATTGAATCACCTGATGACCTTAGAGAATCACTTCGAGAAGCAGTTGAGTTTTTGGATGATAAATCTGAAGATAGAAGCTGGGATGATGTTCGCAATAAATTGAAGAAAAAGGGCTTTGAAAGAGGCTGGGGCCGTGAAGTTGATACAATTCAGGATCGTATGCAAAGGTTGATCAATATTCTAGAAGCACCATCTCCTGAAGCGCTTGAAAAATTTCTAGGTGATCTACCTATGATATTTAATATTGTGATTGTTTCTCCCCATGGCTATTTCGCCCAATCCGATGTTTTAGGTAAACCGGATACAGGTGGACAAATTGTTTATATTCTTGATCAGGTGAGAGCACTTGAGAAGGATCTGAAGAAAAGAATCTATGAACAGGGCCTTGATATTGATCCTCAAATTCTGATTTTGACACGGCAAATTCCTAATTCCGGCGAAACCACTTGCGACCAGAGATTGGAAGATGTCCATGGTACCGAGCATGCTAAAATTTTGCGAGTACCTTTTCGAAATAAGGAAGGCGATATTGTACCTGACTGGATTTCCAGGTTTAGATTATGGCCTTATCTAGAACGCTATGCCATTGAATCAGAAAAAGAGATTCTGGCAGAATTAAAGGATAAACCGGATCTGATCGTCGGGAATTATTCTGATGGTAATCTGGTTGCTATGCTCCTTGCTCAAAGTATGGGCGTTACTCTAGGAACAATTGCCCATGCTCTGGAAAAGACAAAATATCTATTTTCCGATTTATACTGGAAGGAAAGTGATGACGAGTATCATTTTTCGACACAATTTACAGCCGATCTTCTGGCTATGAATGCTGCTGACTTTGTTATTACCAATACATATTATGAAATAGCCGGTAATAAAGATTCAGCCGGATTATATGAGAGCCATACCAGTTTCACTATGCCCGATCTTTACCGGGTCATCAAAGGGATTGATATATTTGATCCTAAATTTAACATTATTTCTCCTGGCTCAAATCCTGACATCTTTTTTCCCTATACAGAAAAAGAAAGGCGATTAACAGAGTTTCACGACAAAATAGATCATATGATCTTTGGAGAAGAGGAAGATCAAACCCACAAAGGTGTTCTCAAAAATCAAGAAAAACCTCTCCTTTTTCTAATGTCACGATTAGATAAAATCAAGAATGTAACCGGATTTATTAGAGAATATGGTAAATCTGACCGTTTGAGAGAATTAACCAATGTTTTTGTGATCGGCGGCTATCTTGACATTAACAAGTCTAACGATGATGAAGAACGCGAAGAAATAGAAATGATGCACCAACTTTTTGATGAATATGATCTTTATGATCAGGTGCGCTGGACAAACCTACAATCTGATAAAAACCTGGTCGGTGAACTTTATAGATATATTGCCGATAGAAGAGGTGCTTTCATTCAACCCGGATTTTATGAGACCTTTGGTTTGACTATTGTTGAAGCAATGATTTCTGGTCTTCCAACTATTGCTACGTTGTATGGTGGTCCCAGAGAAATTATTGTAGATGGCAAATCCGGTTTTCACATTGATCCTAATAATAATGAAGAAATGATCGAGATTATCACCGATTTCTTTGAAAAAGTTAACAAAGACGAAGATTATTGGCACCAGATCTCAAAAGGTGGCATAAAACGGGTAAATGAAAAATATACCTGGAAGCAATATGCCAACCGTCTGATCACTTATTCCAGTATCTATTCTTTCTGGAAATATGTTACTAATCTGGAACGACAGGGGTTGCAAACATATTTGAAAACTCTGTATAACCTCCTTTATAGACCCCTGGCAAAAAAGACATTGAAGCAGTAAGGAATGAACATAAAGAAAAGTCATCTTTCCAATCAAGAAATTACCCGGATTGTGAACCGTGATATCGATCCGGGTAAAGCTTTTCATCTTTTTCAACACTGGCAAAATTGCCGCAAATGTTATGATAAAATCAAAGGCCAAAAGATAAACAATCCTATATATAAAAAGAGTATAAGTCAGAAATTTGAGAATTACCGTTGCCAAATAGGGCTTAAAGAATTTCATTTTGATATAATGTTTTCAAATGAAGGAATTAGAAGAATACAATTCATTAATGATCAGGATATTAAATTAAAAGATAATAATGATTGCTCAGCCTCGATAATCAAAAATTTCCGCAAACATTTTGAAACCTATTTAAATCAAATTCCGGAGCCGTTCAATAAAATTGATCCATCTCTTATCATAACTAAATTTCAGAAGGAAGTACTTTTTTGGACAAGTTTGATACCCTATGGTAGTTCTGTAAATTATGGTAAAATTGGTAAGTGGATGAATAAAAATTGTGCTCAGGCTGTAGGACAGGCCCTCAATAAAAATCCATTACCAATAATAATCCCCTGTCATAGAGTAATTGGTAAAGATGGTAGTTTGACCGGTTTTGCATCAGGAGTTAAACTGAAAAAGAAATTGCTGGAAATAGAAAAAAGCAATCGGAATCATTAGATAATTTAATTAAAATCTAGTCAGGAATATTTATGAATCAGATTAAGTATAGACCGATTGGAACAATATATACACCCTTCAAAGAAAGCAAAGGCACGCCTATTCAGCCTTCTGCTAGCCGAGGAGTAAAGGCTAGAATCGAAATTTTTCCGCAATTTGAAAAGGGGTTGAAAGATCTGGATGGATTTTCTCACATCATTTTGCTTTACCATATGCACAAAGCTAAAAAGTACAAATTGCAATCAAAGCCTTATATGGATGATAAAAAACGGGGAATATTTGCTATTAGAGCGCCTTCCCGTCCCAATTCGATTGGTTTGTCTGTAGTCAGATTAGAAAAAATTGAAAACAATATTGTCCATATCCAGGATGTTGATATTTTAAATGAGACACCACTGCTGGATATAAAACCTCTGGTAGGAGAATTTGATAAGCGGGGTGAAATTAAAACGGGCTGGCTGGAAGACAATGTCCATAAATTACATCATACCAGTGATGATGGCCGTTATCAAAAACCATTAGATAAAAATAATAAAACGAATAAATCCAAAAATAAAAAATAAAAATTCTCGCACTGGGCAAATTGATCGGTAAATATTCAAATCTTTTTGGGATTGTTAAAAATTTCTTCATCAAATTCATTTTCACTTTTGGCAACCAATAAAGCAACCATTGAGTCTCCGGTAACATTGGTCAGGGTGCGCATCATATCCATTATTCGATCAATTCCAGCGACAATTGCTATGCCATCAATGGGCAAGCCTACCGAGCGAAGAACAATTGTAAGCATAATTAATCCAGCGCCAGGAACTCCCGCAGATCCGATAGAAGCAAGTGTAGAAGTCAGAATAATTGTAACATAATTACCAAAAGTGAGATCAACGCCATAGGCTTGAGCAACAAATAAGGCCGCTACTCCCTGATAAAGCGCAGTGCCATCCATATTAATTGTGGCGCCCAGAGGAAGAACGAAACTGGAAATGCTATTGGAAACGCCTAAATTTTCCTGAGCACATTTCATTGTTACTGGCAAAGTTCCCGAACTGCTGCTGGTTGTATAGGCTACAGCTTGAGCATCGACAATTCCTCTAAAAAATCTGATTGGATTTAATTTACCTAACAACAATATTCCACCGCCAATAGTAAAGACCATATGAAAAATACAGGCTACGTATAATCCAACTAGCATTTTCATCAATGGTAGGAGAACGGACAGGCCATATTTACCAGCAATCCAGGCAATTAAAGCGAAAACGCCAAAGGGCGCCATTTCCATGACCATTGAGGTCAATTTGTACATTACCTCAGCAAGCGATTCGATGACTTTTAGTAAGGGCCGGCCCTTTTTACCGGCAAGATTTAGTGCAAGACCAATCAATATAGCAAATACAATAATCTGCAAAACATCAGCTTCTGCCATTGCTTTGACAGGATTTTTCGGCACTAAATTGACAATCCTTTCCGTGACAGTAGGGACTTCTTGAGTTTCCACAGTATTTGAGGCTTCCATTGGAATATCCTGGCCCGGTTTTACAATATTTCCCATTGTAAGGCCAATCGTGATAGCAATAGCAGTTGTCAATAGATAAAGGCTAAAAGTTTTTAAACCAACTCTTCCCATTTTTTTGGGATCTTTTATACTGGTTACTCCGACAACCAGTGATGAAAAAATTAGGGGAACAATTAGCATTTTGATTAAATTGATGAAAATTGTGCCGATCGGTTTGATGTATTTAGCATTCGGACCTAAAATTAATCCAACTATAATCCCGCTTACCATTCCGATTAATATCTTTTGCCATAATTTCATTGCTTGCTCCAGGTAAAATTATCGAATCTTGTTTGAGTGAGTTTATTTTTGTTTAAAGGCTGTAAGGCCTGGTAATTTTTAAACAATTTGCTGAATACCGTAAGATCATAATATTTTCCTCAAAAAATTAGACATCCGACAAATTACAGTTTGAATGATTTTATTCAAACAATTTATTATGATAGTTCATGACTGTAAACTCGATTTTGGTGAAAAGTTGTGATTGGAGGACTCACTAGGCAACTTTCCCAATCATTTTCTCAATGCTATATTATCAAAATTCAGTCACCAATCAATCCCCATTTTTTTCAACATATTTTTCTTCTGGTGTTCTACTCTTGAAATAATAATACATAGGCAATCCAGTACCAATTAAAACAGCAGCACTTATCACACCCCCGGTAGGATAAGCGACAAATGTTCCATACAATAGATAAATTTGGGTTCCAATGGCCAAAATTACCATAACTAATCGGGCTGGTGATTTGAATTGGGGCTGATAATCATCCCGTTTTTTCAGAAAGAAAATCGTGCAATAGACCATTGCATTTTGTAGTAGATAAGAAAGAGTAAAATATCCCAGCAGGCCTTCGATTCCCCCAACAAAAAGTAGAATAATAGCCAGACCAGATTGGAGTAGGATCGAATAATCCGGTGTTTTATATTTAGGGTGAACATGGGCAAAAGGTTTAAAGAAAAGGCCGTCTCTGGCAATGGCGTATTCTATCCGGGGCTGAATCATGATCATAGCATTCATACAGCCTACCATACTGGTGAAAGCAGCAAGAGCAAGAAAAGCCGCAGCAATTTTGGCAAAGGCAGGAAGATATATAAAGGGATTGGCAAATTTTCCGCTAGTGCTGATAAGTTCGTCATAAGGGACAAAAATACTGGTAGATAATGCTATTAAACTGTACACAATTGTCACAAAAGCAACAGAAAGCAAAAGACTGCGAGGAATTATTTTTTTGGGCTCTTTAATTTCTCCCGCCATATAGAGAATATTGGTAAAACCTGCATAAGACCAGATAGTAGCAGCAACTCCAGCTACCATCAAATTTAAATAGCTAGAATTTGCTTTGACAATTGATGCTGGTTTGATATATAGTTGATCAAGATCAAAATGGACAATTCCTAGAATACAGAGCAGGATTAAAGGGGAAAGCTTGGTCACTGTAAATATTATCTGAGAGATACCGCCACCTTTCACACTTCTATAATGAATCGCTGTTAATAGGACTATTATCAAAGATGCAAAAGTGCGGGTGTAGATTGGAATATCAAAACCAGGCCAAAATACAGATAAAGCGGAGATAGCGCTCATTCCAACAATTGTTATCGATGGAGTATCACTGGTCCAGAAAACTGTCCACACATACAGAAAACCCAGTGCCGGACTACCTGCTTTTTTGAAATAGAGATACCCAAATCCTTCTTCTGGATAGGCTGTAGCCATTTCTGCCAGAATAAATAATTGAGGTAGCCAGATCAAGCCACCAATTACCCAGGCAATTACCGCCAGCCAGGGACTGCCGGTGACTTTGGCTACAATGGGCAAATTGATGAATACACCGCTGCCGATCACAGTTCCCAAAATCAGAGAAATCACGTGTCCCATTCCAAGTTGCCGCTTTAATTTTGCCATTCCATCCTCCTCATTCAGAAATTATGAAGCTTTTTGAGCGCCTCCAATTTTACGGAGACCATCTTAATTTTTACTGATAATAATAACAGGTTCAAAAGAATTTACGCATTTAGAGATTAGACTTTTAAATTCGGGATAATAATTAACCGGAATCTGATCTTCATATAATTCAAATTTATAATGTAAATGATACTTATTGCCATCTCTGAAAGAAGTGAATTCAAAACCACCGGTTTTATTTGAATAGTCATAATTAAGTTTCTTATAATGAATTGTAAAATTTTCGGGAATTTTAATATCAAGATTTAGAGACTTTGAATATGGATAATTGATTTGGATGGGATGCGTTCGCTTCTGTTTGAGAAAATTATCCCGAAATTTGAAATCCATTAAATCAAGAGGATTGATCATAAACTGGTTATTATTTTCTGAAGTTGAACGTTCTAGTATATAATCTAGAAAAAGGGAGTCGGTTTCTGGAGCAAGATTTTTAATTTTATGATTTTTTATTTGGGCACGACTAAAATTTCTGGCCAAATATTTTTCAAGAATTTCTTGTATTCTTAGGCTATCTAAATCGATGTAATTTTTTCTAAAGTCTGCTGCATTTAAACCCTGAAATATATTGTGACCATCTATAACGATATTATTATTTGTATCGGCACTTATTGAAAATGAATAATTAATTTTGTTATCATGATGACTTGAACTGGGTAATTTTTTGAGATTTTGATCCAATTCCCGAGAAATTATCAATCCTTGCATTCCTTCCAGGTAGGATGGAATTTGGCCAAAACTGCAATTTTGAGCAGTCGGATCCAGCCAAACACCGCCTTCAATTTCTGGCGAATAGCCGATTACATGCACAAAATTATTGGGAGTGGCAAAAGATGTATCAATTTTGCCATTGTAAGCTGTGCTGATCAGAACCGGATCGATCTTCAAGTTGGAAGCCTCATACATGCGGGCTAATAGAGCGGTCATGTCTTTGCAATCACCGTATCGATATTCGAAAACTTTGCTGGCTTTTTCAGGCTGAATATTGCCTTCATCAATCTCAATAATTATATAGCGAATATTATCGCGAACCCAGTTGAAGATCAATTTCATTTTATCTCGTTTGGAATCCACTTGCTGGATTAGTTCTTTTGTGAATTCTTCAATCTGTTTGCCTCCAGTCTGACTTCTTTCAAAAATTTCTGAATACCAGTTTACAACATCAGACCATTCTTCAATACCAGGCGGTGCAAATTCAACGCTTTTAACCAGATTTCTGTAGGCAGGCATGTATTCCTCACCTTCAAGAGCATGAATATCAAAAAGCTCCCACTCGTATTCCGCTTTGAATCCAGCCGGAGCTTGATTGATTTTAGGCTCTTTCTCCAGATTGTTGGCATTATATTGCAAATCCCATTCTCCGGGTATCATCATTCGAATTCGAGAGTGTTCGGTAGGAATCTGCTCCTGAAAATACCACCTGCCAATATAATTTCGAATATCTTTGAAAACCATATAACTATATTCAATAATGCATCCTTCCTCTAAAGCAGGGAGAGCAAATTTGACAGCCTTTTTGTCTGAGTAAAAAGCATTGCCGGGATACTTGTCTATTCTAAAAATATTTTCTTTTTTTAATTCTGTTACCTGACCATGCGGGGAAATTGTTCGAGCTGAAATATCTTCCACATTATGTTTGTCACCGTAGGGAATTATTATATTCCCATATTTGAAGCCTTCCCGGGTGAAAATTTTGATCACCTTATGCTTCTCAAAAAGTGCTTTATAAAGGGCATCCTTGTCAGTTTCAATAGTTAAAGTGCCCTCGTTGAGGAGCACAACAGCTTCATGTTCAGGATAATCGGACTGCTCTGGTATTTGATCAATGCCCATTTTCAGCCAGGTTTTTTCTGTGATCTGCTTTTTCTGGCCACATTGAAAGAGCAGTGCTAAGAGAAAAATTAGGAGTAAATACTTGTTAAAAATTTTATTTAATTGTGAAATAATCATCGATTCACTGTTCTATTTTGACTTCATATAACCTAAACAAATTAAATAGATTTTACCAGTATTTTATGTCTTAGTAATGGTCTGGAATCCGATTAAAATTTTGAATGTAGTAATTTTTTGGTCTATCTGAATTCTATTTTATTTTGCAAGGATTGACACTAATGAAAAAATTTGCAGGTTTATCTTTAGATTTGTCTAAATATGAATCAAAAGTTTAAATTTGTAGCAATTGAAATTTTTGGTGCTTTTTAATACCCACGAATGGGCTTCAATATAGATAACTTTGGGTGGAACCCGGAGCAAATTCTACCCACCATCTTTTTTTCTGCTTGTGCAAAGCACAAAGCAGGCGTAAACAAAGTATTCCCATCTGTCTAAAAAATCAACAGATGGGAATTTATAATGGAACTAATTAATTTTATCTAGAAAATTTATAAATCAGCGATATAAATAGCGCTTGATCTTCTTAGTAGGTGATTTTTCGAATTCTTCAGGGTAAAGCTCAAACTTATTTAGTCGAGAATATTGAGGCAGATTTTGATTTAATTTCTTACGATTATCCTGCATAATATCTTTTAATTGTCTTTCTTCAATACCTTCGCTATCCATGGCTTCATAATCAGGATAAACCAGGGCAACAAGCTTATTGCTCCGCTCAATAACAACAGATTCCTGAACATAGGGCAGATTGTTAACCTTAGATTCAATCTCTTCCGGAAATATATTTTGGCCAGATGGCCCCAAAATCATACTTTTGCTTCTACCACGAATGAAAATGAAATTATCATTATCAATAGTCCCCAGATCTCCTGTATGGAACCAGCCGTCTTCAAAATTATTTCTGGTTGTCTCTTCATCCTTGTAATAACCTTTAAATAGATTTTCGCCTTTGACCATGATTTCACCAACTTCATTTTCAGGATCTTTAGAATCAATTTTGACATCAAGAGTGAAAACAGGTTGCCCAACAGAATTTGTTTTATGCTCCTTCCAGCCAGCATAGCTGATCAAAGGCGCACATTCGGTCATTCCATATCCAATTGTAAAAGGGAATTCAATCTTCTTAAGAAAGGCTTCTACTTCATCATTTAAGGGAGCACCACCAATTACCAGTTCCATGAACTCGCCACCAAAAGCATCGACCAGACCATCCTTAATTTTTTTGTAGATCATCTTATTTACACCAGGCACAGATAAAAGAGCTTTATAGGGTTGAGAATTGATCTTGGGTTTGATTTTTTTATTATATATTTTTTCCAGAATAAGAGGCACAGTAAGAATAAGTCGAGGCTTAACATTGTCAAAAGCTTCTAATATAATCCGGGGTGAAGGAATTTTATTCAAGAAAGTTATGTGAGCACCCCGGCAAAAGGGAAATAAAAATTCAAAAGCGCAGCCAAAAGAATGAGCAAGAGGTAGAAAAGACAGAATATTATCACCGGATCTAATAGGCATATTTTGAAAAGCGTAGATAATATTAGCCACCAGGTTATTATGGGTTGTCATCACGCCTTTTGAAAAGCCAGTCGTACCTGAAGTATAAGCAATACTGGCTAATTTGTCTTTAGCAACAGAGGGCAAACTAAATACATCCGGAGTGATGCTACGCTCCTTGATGTTATCTTTTGCCTTTTTGATTTTCTTATCCATCTTTTTCTTGCGAGTGAAAAGACATTCAAAATTCTCCAGACTGAATACAGCCTTAATATTATCAATACTATCTGTTTCAAGATCTTCAAATAAATTATCATCAGAAAATAGAAAAATTGACTCAGAATGTTTGATGATATGGGCAATATCTCTAGTGTGGAAATCTGACAAAATCGGGACAAGAACGGCACCATAACTCACAGTCGCCAGATAAGCAATCGCCCAGTTAATACTGTTTTTACCCAGCAAAGCGATTTTATCATCAGGCTGAATATCGAGTTCTTTGTAAACGTCGTGAATTTCCAGAATTCTTTTGCCAACTTCCTTATAAGTACGCGTATCAGCCTTATAATTAGATAAAGCCGGCTGTCTCCAATTATCCGTAATACTTTGTTCTATTAAAGCTACTAAATTTTCTTCCATCATAATATTTCCCCCGTATCTACTCTTGACATCTTAAAGTTATGAAACTTTGGTGTTTGGCACAAATGTTATTCTGGAACCATTCCTTTTGATTGCAAAATCTCCAAATCACTAATATTCAATATATTTCCTCAAATATTTTTTTGATAATTGTCGAAAGCTTCTCCTCCTTAGAAAATTTAATTTCCTGAAAACCGGAAAGCATATCCTCCCGAAAAAGAAAAATTTTGTCAGCAATTTTTGGAATATCTTCAATTGTATGAGTTACAAACAGGAAAGTACTTTTGGGGTAATTGTCTAAGATAAAGCGAATGCTTTTATCTTTGGCGCGAATATCAATTGAATTAAAAGGCTCATCCAGGAGTACTAGATCAGGATTGAAAATGAATCCTCTTGCCAGAGCAACTTTTTGTTTCATACCGCCGGAAAGTTCATGAGGATAGTGATTCTCATGTTGCTTTAAATCCGTTATCTCCAGCCAGCTTTCATAGTATTCTTTTAATTCATCATCAAATTCTATATCTTTGATTTTTAATGGAAATAAAATGTTTTCACGAACAGTCTTATACCAGAAAAGATCAGGGGCCTGAAAAATGGTGGAAATACTCTTCGCCTCATTGATAATCTGACCGGAATAGGAGTCTATCAGACCATTAATAATATTAATCAATGTTGTTTTTCCTGTTCCTGAAGGCGCAAATAAACATACTTTCTGGCCTTTCTGAATTTTCATATTCAGATTCTGAATAATAGTTGTATTACCATAGGCTTTGG
>Ga0102934_1000735_pt1 | contig 22311 bp, 28 predicted proteins | sample SalPonR2_A_D1_MG_FD_78175 | JGI IMG/M metagenome (GOLD analysis project Ga0102934, IMG submission 78175) | Salt pond soil microbial communities from South San Francisco under conditions of wetland restoration - Salt Pond MetaG R2_A_D1_MG | ecosystem: Environmental > Aquatic > Marine > Intertidal... | reverse complement strand
TCCCCCAGCTCCTTCTTCCAGAGCCTCTGCATCCTCGGCTACTGCGTCTTTCCCCTGGACATTGCCGCCCTCGCCAACCTCTTGATCGGGCTGGCCTTCCAGTCCCTTGTCGTCAAGGCCGTGGTCGTCGCGGTCGGCTTTGCATGGGCCACGCGAGGTAGGGAGGGAGGGAGGAAGGGAGGGAGGGAGGGAGGGAAAGGGTTGACTGCCTCGCCGTGTATCGAGGTTAAAGAGCATGACATGGAAATATCTCCTCCCGCTCCGCCCTCCTTCCCTCCAGCCTCGGTGGTATTCATCGGGCAAGTCATCGCTCCTGAACGGAAGGTACTGGCGCTCTTCCCCGTCTTTTTCTTCTACACCTTCCTGGCGTGGCTGGTGCTCATCCAATAAGCGCCCGGGCTCCAAGCACCCTGACCATTAAATTTCATGGTAGACAAATAAGAGGACACCGCCGGGAGACTCAGAGGTTGAGAGGGAGGGAGGGAGGGGAGGCATTCCCAAGCCAGACTGTGCTCGTTCATGAGCAGGAGGAGAGCGTGTGGTTCAACACAATCATGTCGATCGTGGATTTAAAATTTTAAATAAGCGTTCCCGCCCCTTGCCCACTGGACCGAACAGTCGTCCGCGCGAGCCAAACAAAGGAAAGAAAAAGCACTGTCAACCTTGCCATGTCGGGCGCTGTCAGGCTCTTCCACAGCAGTGCCCCTCGTCGATGCCGTTCTCGAATTTCTTGTTCTTTGTTCACGTTAACCCGTAACACAACCCCTTCCCACTATGTACCACTCCTTGCCCCCCTCCCTCCCTTCCTCCCTCCTTCCCGTCCTCCGTCCCTCCCTCCTCCCCTACCCCCTACACCGCCATGCTCTGCTCTAATTCCTTCAACGCCCTTAGCTCCTCCTCGTCCACGCCCTCCAACGCCTCCAGTCCCGGACTTGCCACTGGCTTGTTCGTAGGGACGGCCGGTAATTCCGGAAACGGCTCGGGAGCCGTTTCCGCCATCCCGGGTTTAACCGGCAGTGACGCTGGGACTTGCGTCAGCTTCGCCTCCGTTTCCTCCTCCACCATCGCGTCCAGTTCCGCCAGCAGGTCGTCGTCGTCCTGCAAGCCCCCGTCCAAGGGGGTGGAGATGGCCTCGGAGATGTGGGTGGCTGTGTCCATCTCTTCCCGGATGTCATCCACCAAGTCGTCCACCTTGTCCACGTCCATGGCGCCCCGCATTGCCCCCATTGCCTTGGCGCCCGTCCTGCAAGGAGCGTGCAGAGATGCATCAATGAAAAATATCCGTGCCAAGCGAACATGTGCACAAGGAGGTCCGCGACCCAGGACAGGGCAAAGGGGTTGCCTCATTTGCATGAAGCGCGGCAGGACCGGTTGCACCTCCCCGCTTTCATGCCGGACTCCACCTCTCATTCAAGACATTGACAACTAAAAAAAAAGGGAGGGAAGGAAAAAGGGAGGGAGGGAGGGAGGGAGGGAGGGAGGAAAGCGACGTACCTCATGGCCCCGAACACCTCCATGTTGGTCGCCGACCCTTCCAAGGACATCGCCTGACTTTCCAAATTCATCATCGCCCCCTGAATCTTGATCACTTCTGCCTCGTACATCTTCTTCTTTTTCAAGGCAAAGAGGGCCCCGTTTTTATCCTTTCGCGCCATTTTCCCCTTGGCCTCCCTCACCATCATGTCCATCTTCTTGGAAATGTACGCCTCCCGCTTGGTTAAGGTTTCCATCGTGCCGCGAAGCTTGATGATGGCGTCCCCAGGATTCGGGGGCGGCCCTGCCGTCTTCTTCTTCCCAAACAAATTCATCCGGAAGCGCCTGCTATACAAAGGAGTGAGATAGGGGGAAGGTGAGAGAGCCTGGCGTCCGAAAGCAAGGAGTTCGAGGCCTGGCAGGAGCCCTCACAGACGTTTGAGCTTGTGAACAAAAACTGGAATTGAAGCGACAAGGACTCTCTCCTCCCTGTCGAGCGTGGTAAGCCTCGCTTTTCGACTTTGGGCGATTCCCACATGATATTGGGCTTGTCAGGGCATCGGTTTGGAGCAATATTTTCGATCAACAATTGTATGTGGTCAGAGAAGTGACGGTGCGATCGATACACTCGCAAGATCCTTTAATAAGCACGGAGTTATCGTAAGATACATGGCGCATAGACGGTCACATGCAGTACGCTGTGGGGACTTGAAATAGATCAGCGCCCACATAAACCGCATTTACGCATGACACGGACCACTTGCGTGTCACACAAATGCCACATGGCAGATGATGCGGAACGGCAGTGTGAAAAGTAGCCCACAGAAGGTCGCGGCTCATAGGACCTTGAGCGGACTGGCTACCCAGGCTATTACCAACATGCCACAGGCGTCGACCCCACGCATATATTCCAACCGGTCTTGTGCATTGTCTGCGCCCTAGTACAGTCGTGGCTAAATGTGCGACGGGCGGGCAAGACAGACTCTCTGGCCTGGAAAACTCTGGACGATGATGCTAACGGATAGGCCTTTGGGAGCTCTCGAAACCGCAGGGAAAGCAATGCCTCCTCCCGCGCGTTCAGACCCCAGCCCTCAAATCATGCCCAGTATGCCCACGAAGGAAGAATGTGAGTGCCGAGAAAAGCCTGTACCATGTATTCGAGGCGGAAAGAATAAGTGGATGTTTCGCCTCTGTGTAGAATCAAAATCAGGGACGGAAGCACGGCGCTCGCCCGGGGAGGGTATTCCGAGTCCGCGATCGTGCGTCTGCGAAAACTGAGCCTGGCCTGGACAGCGCTCTACTCGGCTGCATAGAGGGCTTGGCTGAGGAATGGAAACAGGAGAAGCGTTCAAAATGCGTGTGTGTCGTGGTTTTGCGGAGGCGAATACCTGTCTCTTGGCCAAGTCTGAAGTGCTCTCCACCTCCCTCTCTTGGAACATGACTTCTGATACGACTATTCCCCCTCACATCTCCATGCCACATCAAGGACTGCGCAACTCGTGAGGCCCTGCATATACTGTATACATAAGAGAGCGAGTGGCGTCCTTCGTGGAAGCGGGAGGAGATTTGCGAGCGGGTGTACGCCTATTACTGTGACTAGCACCGCGAGGATGGAAAGCCTCACCCGGATTGTTACAAATACCCTCAGAAACCCAGGAGGAGTCACGAAACTGTGGTCTTTTTCTTTGGCCGATCCCTCCCAAGGAAGACGGGAACGACCACATAAGGTAAGCGGGTTGAAAGGAAGGAATGCTGGTGTTCAAGGACGAGCAAGCAGTAGGGAGAAAACCATTTTGTCGCTTCACCTGTGCCGACGCGCGCAAGGAAGAGGTGCATCACCACATGAATCAACGCGCGGCCCTGAGAAATGGAATACGAGTTCAATTGACATTATCTTAGGCCACGAGAAGCTTCCTTTGCTTGTTAAAGGACGTCGCTCCTACTCCCTCATCTTCCCATCACTTCCCTTCCCCTCCCCTAGCTCGTCCTCCGCCACAACAAACTCTCGGGGACGCGCTTCGTGGTCTTGGACGGCATTGAGGTGCCCGGCACCCGGGGCACGACTTCCCTATTGAACGCAGTGGAGATATTGTTCAAGGTCGATGACGCTACCGCCACCGTGAGCATTACCCCAGACCTGGGTGCGGGCGGGTTTATATATAGGTAAGGAGCAGGGGCTTGAAGATACGAAACAAATGTCGGACCAGCCACTGACATTCCTCCCTACCATCCACCCTTCCTCCCTTCCTCCCTCCCTCCCTCCCTCCTTCCCCCCCTTCCCACAGCTGTCGCGTGGGAGCTCGACTCTTGACCGAGCAGGCGGATGTATTGGAGGTCTCCGACATGGGTAGCAGTCTCCCGCACATGGAGGACGTGGGCGGTGCCGCCAATGGGAGCGGTAACGGTCACGAGGCAGGGCGGGTGCCTGTGCGCGTGATGGTCCCGGAGTTCCGGACGCAATCCAGCGAAGGGAAGCTCATTGTGCATTACAAGGTGGTTTGCACCCTTTCAGGGGCGGGGCGGGCGGGCGGGAAGGAGGGAGGGAGGGAGGGAGGGGAGGAGGGAGGGAAGGAGGGAGAGGTGGTGGTGTTCCGCAGGTACCGGGACTTTGATAAGCTGGATCGACTCGTGCGCTCGGCCTTCGCGGGCTCCCACCTGTTGAGCAGCCTTCCCTCCCTCCCCATCAAGGTCCTGAACCCCTTTGCCGATCAGTCCGACCCGCTCTTTATCGAACATCGCCGTCAGGAGTTGGAGGTCTACCTCCAGCGGTTGATACGTATGCCCAAGGCCTCCCATAACCCAGATTTGCTCCGATTTTTCTCGTTGCATCCGGTGACAGGACAGCCGTTAGATCCAGGCGACTTGAACTTGCATGTGGAGCTGCGATTCTAACGGTGGAGGGGATGGAAGGGTCCGAGGAACGGGCGTAGGAGGGGGCGGAGGGAGGGAGGGAGGGAGGGAAGGAGGGAGGGAAGGAGGGAGGATCGTGGTGTACAGAGAGAGAGGGGGGCGCGTGGGTCTGTCGCTGGAGGCTTTGTGTGGTCCTGCTCGCTTCCCTGGGGATCGTCTCCTGTTTTACCGCCCAGTGGGCGGCCATGGGAATAATCCCGGGGGCGTGAGAGTCATGAAGACTGTGTTGATACGTGTACATTGATCGAGTCGGGGCGGTTTTGATAGTAAACACGGAATGCATTGACGTAATGTAAGGGCCCCGCCCACGTGAAGGCGCGTGACGCTCTAGTTGACTTGCGTTGGGTGATTATTTTACGCTATACATCGTCGTGCTTCTCATCTGTGTCGCACGTTTGCGTCCTCCAGATCGCCTTCGCCGCGACGGCCAAATCCATGACACAGTCCAACGCCTTTACAAAGTCTTTCTGTGCTTCTCGGACCTCTGGGGACGGAAGTGCACCGGCTAATATCACGAGGAGATCTTCCATCCTCGTTGGTGGGGGGTCCACACCGCCCACATCGCTCGGGTGCGACCCACACTTCGCGAAGACAAGCCGTTCTCCATGCACACGTCGTGCAGCCCCGATATCCTCTCGAATGAAACCACTTTCCAATACGCCACCTGAAGTGGGACGCATTCTAGCCCGGGACACAAGGAGGAAGGCTCGCTTCAAGTAGACTCTGAGCTTTTCTTGGGCCTCAAGATACTCCCCAGACGCGTCATAAGCGGCCAGAACCCTCTCAGGAGAAAGCGTTGCGGTGTGTGCAGGGTCAAGAGCGCCATCTCCCCCCATGATGCACAGAATTAGATAAGTTTTTATCCTAGCTTGGGGCCTACCGTCCTCTCCCACGCACAAGTAGCTTTGGTCCTGCTCTCTCTAGGCCCTAGAGACCTGACAGTGGAATCAGTGGCAGAAGATTTCTGATGAGGAGGTCTAGGAAGGTCATGAAACAAAGGAGGAGGATTAGATGCACATTGCGCCAATACTGTGCATTGGGAGTTTCTGTAGGACGACTGGCAGCTCCTCTTAGTAGCTGGCTCCGATCCCGTCACGATCGGCATTGCCCCTTGTCCGATGCCTGATGTATCGACTCACACGCACTGCACTGGAGTCATCACCTTTACACCAGTCAAGCCTGTTCGATCCCCTCTCACTCGAACACTGGAGATGCGTGTTTCAGAGGGAGGTATAGGCACGTCAGGGTATCGCCGAGCGCCGCCACGAAGACCGCGAGCAGAACAAGCGAGAGCTTCTGCCATATCAGCTCGAGCACATGGCCCGCCTCACCTCCATTTCGACGCCTCTGTTTCCCTCAGGAAAGTTGCCGGGGCCATTGAAAGCACGGCATGGCGCAGAAATACGGGCTGCAAGAGCCACGTTCACCCAGCATGGAACAATGCTTTGCCGAGAAGCTCCGACTCACAGTTGAGGTCGACCCAACCCCCCCCCCTTTGACCATCGGCTCAGAGAGCGCCTTCAGTCCCCTTCAATTGGAAATCCCGACAGATCATGGCAACAGTACCAGCAGCGGTGATTGTGTAAGCGATGACACCAGCAGTGTCGGTGACGGACGGGTGTGCGAGGATTGGTCCTCGGCCGCCTCCTCTTCGTCCTTGCGGCCCCATAGTGGACGGAAAAAAGGTGCCAAGGATGCGAAGACGCTTTGTATATCCAAAAGTGGATCGATACACATCGGAGGCTTCGAAATACGAAAATCAGGCCTCTTCCAGAAAAATACGCCGAATGACCTATACGCTAACCAACCTTCAGTGACCTCAACCCCTCCCAAGTCGTCCGGAGGACGGGAGAAACGCACTGGTGGCACCCCTCTCTCGCTCACCCTCGACGAGGGATCGGTCGCTACAAACGACATGGCTTCGTGTCCTTCCAGCGGCGGCAGCCTAGGTGCGCACGGCTGTGCCGAGGAAACCCCCGGGCAGGGCCTACACGACTGCCTGGTCCCCTTGGGAGTGTTAGGCCGTGGCGCGGGTGGGAGCGTCTGGCAAGGCATTCACGTCCCCAGCCTGCGCCTGGTGGCCGTGAAGACCATCCCCGTCTTTGAAGAAGGGAGGCGGCTTCAGATGGTGCAGGAGCTCCGGTCCTTGTACTGGAATCTCGCGCCTTTCCTGCCTCCCTCCTCCTCCCTGGCGCCCTCTCATTCCCCCCCCCGCACCACCCCGGCCTCCCCTCCCCCGTTTCCCTCCGCGGCAGACGGCCCGGGACCGATCGGTGGGACGGGCGGGCGTGGAGGACAAGGGCTTGTCGGCGAACCATCCGGACAGGTCCTGATTGGCACAGGAGCACACCGCGGAAGTCCCGTGGGGGGTATGGACGCAGGCGCTTCCCGAGGGGGAGGAGGTTGTCCCCAGCTTGTCTCCTTCTACGACGCCTACGCGAATCCGCGGGAAGGCACCGTGAGCATAGTCCAAGAGTTCATGGACGCAGGGTCGCTCCAAGACGTGGTCGACGCCGGGGGCTGTGCGGACGAGGCCGTCCTGGCCCATATGGCCCGCGAAGTCTTGCAAGGCCTGGCGTACCTGCACGCACGCCGGCAAATCCACCGGGACATTAAACCCGCCAACCTCCTCCTGAATCACCGGGGCGAGGTAAAAATCAGCGATTTTGGGCTGGTCCGGCACTTCGATGCCAGTATCTCCCGGGCGGATACTTTTGTCGGGACCTTCACTTACATGTCGCCGGAGCGAATTTGTGGTGGGGAGTACGGGTATTCCGCGGATATTTGGGGGGTGGGTCTGACGCTCGTGACGTGTGCTCTGGGACGATTGCCTTACGAAGACGCAGGAGGCTACTGGGAGCTTGTCTCCGCGCTCAAGGAAAGGGAACCACCGTCCCTCCCGCGCTCGGAATTTTCCTCGGAGTTTCGGGATTTCGTTCGGCAATGTTTGAACAAAGAGCCGAGCAAACGGCCTACGGCCCGTTACCTGTTGGACCGTCATCCCTTCTTGCGACAAACAAGAAGGGCCGTGGGCCAGAAGTCACCGACCGTGTCAGCTGCTGCTCCCGAGATTGGGGATACCGAGCACGTTGAGAGAAAAGGACTCGGGAGAGTGGAATGGGAGGAAGAGGAGGCGGGGGAGGATGTGGGAGCTGGATCGACGAGCGCGCGGAGGGAACTGTCGGACATCCTGGAAGCGGTTAAATCCTATTATCGGCGCCTGTGGCAAGACATGGGCCTCCATGGCAGCAGCAACACCCACAGCAGCAACAGTCAGGGCGGCGATCCCCCGGACGTAAAGAAAGTGGGAGCACTCATGTTGCCCAACGCGCAAATGGAGGCATTGAAGGGGCTGGCAGGACAACTGGGTCTTCCCTTAAGGGTGGTTCGCGCCGCTTTTCGGCAGATGTTGCATGAGATGATCAAGGAGCAGTGCATGGAGGCCGGGGCGGAGGAAGGGGAGGAAGACGGGCAGGCATGGGGGCGGGAGTAGGCGGACGAGAGAGAACGGGCGTCCGAAGGCGTGTGGGAGACGAGGTCATTGCACATTTGTATAAAGGTATCCCCAAAATGCGTCTTTACAAAAATTGAACGCGCGCTGTGTGCCGAAGTGGCCAGGCGGAAATGTAAATGGGCCGCCAAACCCCGCCCGTACACATGGCGAAAGAAAATTTTGACAACACGTACAGAAGGACGGGTAAAGATCCCGGCTCCCGTTTTTATTGAAGAGGGTGCGCCGCCGGTGCAGGGCCTACAAGGGGACAGCGAGGGTGGACGTCGACCCCAAGCCGAGGCCCGTGCTGTCTGGCCCGTGTCCCCTTATGACGAGTAGGCGCCCGTCTGCCGTTCATAACCCCGTCCGTCGTGGTCATTTCTTTTTTTTTCCAGTCTCAATCAATCAATCAACCTTGCTGATTGTCCTCGACATAGCGCTTTGTTCCCGTTTTCAAAAAGCCCGTCAGGATGTGTGCCCGTCCTCCAACTTCTTCCACCCCTCTGTCTTTTCGAAGGCTTCATGTGTCCATTACGTCGCTGCCTTTTGATAGCGTACTGATTTCGACCGCTATTTCACATACGAACACGCATGCTCACTCAGGCATTCTTGGCCCGTTGCACACCACATCCAACTCTCCTTTCCACTTCCCAGCCGCTTTTTACATCTCTACTTTCCATATTATTTTCTCCTATCCCCGGACGTCCGAACAGCGAAAAAAAAATGCCGAGGCACCTTCGGTCACTTCTCCCAATGTAACCCCGTGGCCCATGCAAGCCAAAGGGTCGGTCCACCTCACGTCCCTCCACCCAAGGCAGGGAGGCTGACACCCGCCTCCTCGTCCGTTTCTATGCCCATCATATCGATGATGTCGATCACCCGTTTCCCTGCCCCGTCGGCCACGCACTCCACGGCCTCCATCGCCTGTCGCTTGCGCGCGGCCCAGACCTTCCTGAAGGATCCCACCTCCTCTTCCAAGCGCTTCATTTGGAGCTTATCCATGGGCGCCCTGCCTTCTCGCTTCCCTTCTTTCAGCCGGAGTTTCTCCAGCGTCTTCTCGCGCGCCGCATTTTCTGCTATTAATGTCGTCAAGGCCGTCTCCAAGGCAGTATCGTCCAGACCCTGGTTCAACCTCCGGACCTCGCCCTCCAGGCTCCCTTTCCTCCCCGTCCACTGGCTTTTCTCTTCCTCCAAGGCCTTCCACCGGCTTTCCAACGCGGCCGTTTCGCGGGCAAGTTCTGTCGGGTCTAAGGCTGGGGGCGGGGCCACGTATATCTTGGATTTCCCGAATTCTTTCCGGGTGATGGCGCCACTGTCAGCGAGTTGATCCAGCACGGTCTGCACGGTGCCCTGAACAAAGAGAAGAGAACCGGGAGGGTTCCAGGGAGGGAAAGACAGCGTTGCAGCATTGCAGTCAGCCACAGGGTCGGTCGATGTCCTCATCCAAGTCTTCCACACTCCCTCGTTTCCTCCCTCCCTCCCTCACGCGCACCCTACCTTGCCGATGGTCTTGTGTAGGTTGTCAAAAACATTCTGAGCCCTGTGTGCAAAAGAAATGCAAAGAAGAGGGAAGTCGCACGATCAGTGGTCAAGGAGGGAGGAGAGCAGGTGGGGTCAAAACCAGAAGCGAGCAAGGAGGGGAAAGACACAGGAAAGTCCACCCACCCGTAAGGCCGCGCGGCGTTAATCATGTACTCAAGGATGACACTTTTGGCATCCCCCGACCGGGCTTTCGGCTTCTCGATGGCTGCAGTGAGCTTATCGGCGTTGGGACATGGGAGGGGGGGGGAGGAAGCAGCCCTGCTAGTTCCCGGTGTCAATTTGGTGTCACGCGCCTCGGAGGGGGTATAGGAGGAGGAAGAGGCAGGGTCCGGGCACTCTTTCGTACTTTCAGCCGCGATGGTCGGAGAATTTTCGGCTTCAATCGTCCCGTCTTCGACTTCCATATCACTCGCACCGCGTTTGCTGCTGTTGCCAGTTTTCTTCTTTGCCATGCCCTTGGCAGGGTAGTCAGGCTTTTGATTCGACGACTTTGCTTTGGCTGCCTTACTGGAGAAATTCAGGGCAGGGGAAGCCGGACTGGAAGATACCTGTCTTTTTTTTCCTTTGTCCCCGGCGCCGGGGGCAGGTCCGGGACGCTTTTGAGTGGGCGCTTTGAGGGCTTTCGAGCCAGATGCCGGATGAGAGACCTGGCTACCGGAGGAATGGGAAGCATCATCCAAATTTTCGTCCTCCTCTTCGTCTTCCTCTTCCTCTTCGTCTTCCTCCTCCTCTTCCTCTTCGTCTTCCTCTTCCTCCTCGCTCGACGACTGCGTTTCCTCCTCGCTGCTTGCCTCAGAGTCGCTTTCCGAGTCCATTTCTATCTTCTTCTTCTTTCCGAGAGGCGCTTTGGACGGCATAATTTATCTGTGTTAACGTTGAGCAATGTGAAGATGGCCGTGAAATTATTCTGCAAGAATCAGCCGGTAGATTCATGTTCACTCTGGAATATATGTCGTCTCACGAGAGCATGGGGTTTAATGCGATGTGGAAGGTGAGCTCACGCCCTCCCCATCTCGTGTGTTTGGTGGAGTTTGGATAAAAGTCTTCCGAAGGGCATAGAGACATGTGGACGGTGGCAAAGTGGCATGAGGGAGTGACACTCATCATTGTCCCTCTTTTGTTGTGTAAAAAATGCTGAGCTTGTTTGAGGGTGAGCTCTCGTCAGACAAGTCGCTAGTCTAAGATGGGCGAGCGGGTTTGAAAGCATGACAAAGGAGGGAAAACCCAGAGGCCTTCTGTGCACGCTCTCCCTCACAGATCAGTAGGCTATAAAGGAAATAAGGAGAACGAAAATGTAAAAAAGGTGGATTCGTTGCCGAAGGCGAGGTTTAAAGGGCCCTAGGAGGAGGTGGAGGCTGGCCGTGCGTGGACTAAGACAAGGCTGGAGGCACCCTCATGCCTGCTGGACCAGTCACCACAAACCAGCAACGCGTTATCCATGCAATCATCCAGCGCTTGAAATGGCCTTCTTCGTTTCTATGATGCACAGGGGCTCCGTAGAAGCACTTCGACATTCCGAGTGCCATTTTCCGCCATGGAGGGCTTCGCAAAGCTTCAGGCTACGGTGCAGGCGACGATAGAGACCCATTGTCCGGAGGTGCGTACCACTCGTTGCCTCACCGTTCTGTGGCAAATGTGCGAAGACATCCGTAGCTTTAACAACCTCTGGCCCAACAGGTCGCACGTTGGGACAAAGACATGTCTGGGGAGGGGCAAGACGAGGGCTCACGAGGCGTGTTGCCCACGTTGCGTGGCGCAGAGGAGGCGCTTCAGTCAGCGCATGTCCGCTATTCCCGGGTCTCGCACCTGGTCGACGTGCAAAATCGGTACCGGCAAGACTGTGGGAAACTGAGCGAGCGGGTCAAAGCCTTGTACGAGCAAGCCGCGGAGGAAGATGCGAACGGGACGGACTTAAAGCGGCAAGAAATGCACGCACGGTCGATGGCCGTGTTTGAGAAGGTCAAAGCCTTGACAGACCGCGTGCGCCGCGCCCAAGAGGCGTACCGGCGCCTGGGCATCGACGTGAGGGGTGGGGGAGGAGGGGAGGATGAAGGATTGGGAAAGGGAGTCGAGGGAGAGAGTTTAAGCCACCTCCGGCAGGAGGTACGGGACCTGGGGGAGCGCCTCCGGCAAATCCGGTACGTCGCCGGGGAGGAAGGCCTAGTGAATGGGCAAGAAGGGGAAGAAGAGGAAGAAAAGGACGAGGACGAGGACGCCCCCCCCCCCCCGGCGAGGGCTTACGGCACACACTGAAGGAGAGAGGGCCAGCCGGGATTAGGATGCATCGGTGCAAGCAAAGAAAGCAGGCGCCTGGGATGTCCAGCAAGATCATGTACGGACGCCTAGCAAAATTGCGGGCGGGACATTGTAAATGCAGTGAAAGCAAACTATCCCCTTGTGCATACATCGTCGCCTACAGGTTGAAGGGTCTCGGAGACCTTCCCTTCCCTGCCTTTCTTTCTTTCACTTACCACTGTCCTGCACGTGCCTGACGAGCACGGGTGTCATGCTATTGAAATCGTTCACCTCCTGCCGCCTACATGCGGACCCCCTTCCCCTTCTTCACCTTCCCCTGCTTCGGAGCTTGCCCGTGCCTCTGCCCCCTGCTTGACAAGCCCACACATCCCTGTTCCCACAGGCCGCACACCACTCCGATGCACTCAAGGCTTGCGGGGCTCCCAACTGGAAAAATTCTCGCAGCGGGCACGCATGGTCGGCGTCACCGTCTCGGCTGCAGGGGAGGGAAATGCCCTGGTAAGGCTCGCCGGGGCCGTCCTGATACATGAGCCGGACCAGGTATTCCTCCCCGCCCTGTGCGGGTACTGCGTGCAGCTCAAAGACAAGGACCGCTGCCAAGGCCGGGATTTTCTCCCGGACCCAGGACAGCGTGCTGTTCGCGACCTGGTCCGCCTGGAGGGAGGCGAGGACCCCTAGCAAGGTGTTGTAATGGGCCGCCACGCCCGTCAACCGGTAGACGTGGGGCGGGAAGCTTGTCTCACGGTGCTGCACGGCCTGTTCCATCCGTCCCAGCACGTCGGCCAGGAGACCCCCCCCGACCCGGTTCTGCACCAAGGACGAACGCATCTTGGCGGTCTCCAACCACATGGCGAGAGCCACCATTCCTTCATAGGTCTCGTCGTCCAGAACCTGAGGGACCTCGTCCCTGTCCACGGACGCCTGGCGAACCTGAAATCGATCGTAGACGTTCCACCATTCGGCCAAAGAGACGTTCACGGCGGGGCCGGCCAGGGCTTGAACCCGGGTGCGCAAGGACAAAGACTCGGCTTCTTTGGCGCGAAACTCGAGGCTTTGGAACCACCTTTCCAGGTCACGGTCGTATGTGGGGCACTTGGTGTATGCGCGTATGCGCCAATCTTGCCCCTCTTCGGTCGAAAAGACAGGAGGTTGAGAGAGCACGTGCAGCTCTTCTCCATTGCAAGCCTCCTCTCCAAACGCCCCGGACAAAAAACTGCTGGCGCTCAACAACGTGCGGTGCAAAGCAGACGAGTTAAACAGGGTGTTGAAATTGTTGTAGTTCAAGTCAGGGTTTGTGTCGACGACGCCGTATTTGGATTCAGTGCCGTGAGGGGTCAGACAGGTACCTGTCCGGGCGCACGTGGCAAGGTCAAGGTATCGTTCCCGAAATTCCTTACCAACCTCATAGCATTGTTGTTGACCTTCTGGAAGGAGGTTGGGGCCACCAAACACATTGGATTCTTGAAGAGTGCTTGTCTTGGGTAGCATATTGCGGGCACCATGGCGCAGGACAACGTACGACAACACGAGCTCGCCTTGCACAGATTCGAAGGGAACCCCGGAGAAGGAAGACAACGCTGCGGCGGAGAATGCGGCGGTCAATGTCCACCGAGGAAGTTGTTGAAGCATGGTGGAAGAGATGTGGGTGGCAGCTTTTATTGTGCCCTGGGGTCACGGTGGGGCGGTGTGTGAGCGTAAGATACCTAAGTTGGCGAGAGAATCAGGGGCCGATCGATGTCGTACACAGATATCTTTTGGCATTTTCACACGTCGAGAAAGAACGCACCATCAAGGAAGACATGTGTTGTATCATGTGTCGTCTTTTGAAGGTCAAACCACAGGCGTGGATCCACAAGCGCTGTAAGCGCAGCGTCACAGGAGGTCGTAATTGCCGCTCAAGCCTGTCTTGACCTTCTCTCGGCTCGCCTTCTCATCCGTTAGAGCCGTTCGAACCGTTACTTCGGCTCTTTCTTTTTCTTTCTTTCCGGGAAAGGTAGGGGTAGACAGCGAATAGAAACAAAATCTACACAGCAAGGATACTAGTGGCATTTTTTGGCAATTGGCCAAGTTTGTGTCCTGAACGTAATTCAAGATTTCGTAATTCTCGGGTCTAACTGAAATCGTCATCCGGTCTTTCCATCGCTGTTCATAATACATACAACGCGTTACAGGAAGGTATGGACAAGGATTACAGATCTATCCGTCTTTTGGGAGAGGGTGCATTCGGTCAAGTGTACCTCATGCGCCATGTCCCCACTCAACGTCTCGTTTGCGTGAAAGCACTCAAGGAATGTCATGAGAATTCGATACCTTGGAAGGAAGTAAAGATTATGCGGAAACTTTGTCATCCGTGCATCGTCCGTTATCAGGATAGCTTTTCACTAGCTAACATGGTCTTTATTGTCATGCAGTATGCCGATAAAGGGGATTTGTCATCCAAGCTTGATGCCGCACGTCGCTCTCGCCCTCGCATGCACTTTCCTGAATCCCAAATTTGGCAATGGTTCAGTCAGCTCTGCCTAGCTCTTCAGTATATGCATTCACGCAAACTTATCCATCGAGACATTAAACCGCCGAATCTTTTCCTTCTCGGCCCTGAAGAGCGCTTGGTGTTAGGAGACGTGGGCGTTGCTAAGAAGCTGGACACAACGAAAGCTTTTGCTCATACAGGCATTGGCACTCCATTCTACATGGCTCCTGAGATATTCGGAAACAGAGGCCACAACACCAAGGCTGACGTGTGGTCATTAGGAGTGCTACTTTACGAGCTGGCTTACTTGACCCACGCCTTTGGCGGTGCTTCAATCGACGAAATTGCAAGAAATGTCTTGAGCGGGTCTTTTCGTCAGGTAGCACCCGAAGACACGCAAAGGTATAGCAGTGCAGTAGGAGACTTAATAATGGAACTACTGAACGTAGACCCAACTCGACGCCCCAGCGTAACGGAGATGCTTAGGGGGAAAAACTTTCTTGCTCGACGAGCGCAAGAACTGAGTGAGCAAATTCTTATACCAGGTAACCCTGCCATGCTTGGACGCAACCCAAATAGCGACGTAAGCATCGAGCAGCAAGATGCTTTGCACGAGCAAATTCAGACATTATGGCCCGAAGTGCCACCGGGCCCCTCTGAAAGCGCTTGCCCTCTGTCTTCTTTGCTTGAGCCCTCTACTCTTTCCCCTTTGACACCCTCACGCGCTCCTCTCGCGTCAGAACCGCAGCAAGCGCCCCCAAAATTGACATCACAAGATGACGTACGGTATGTGCTTGAAAAGCTCCGTCATCAGCGCACATCACGTTTGCAAGCTAGTCTCAACTCCGGTCCTGGTGTCAATGTTCCCCTACTCGGCCGAGAAACTGAGGAAGAGATTTCAGGCGAAGAAGAAAAGAGGGAGGAGCAAGAGGGAGGGATACGAGGAAGAGAAGCAAAAGTCAGCGTAGACAGAGGTTCAGAGCCGGAAAAGGGAGCTCTACACATGAACGAAGTGTCCTCATCGGCATTGGCTTCGAATGACATTGCCCTTTCCAAGGCAAAAAGCAGGAGTCATCCACGTAAGGTGCGGTTTTCCGCGCGCAAACCAAGGATCTCGTCGTCCATCTCAGACAGGATTTTTGAAGGCAAGGGCGGGAAAATTTCGAGCAGTTCTGCGGACAAATCCGCTCCGAGGCCAGCTTCCAAGGACGGAAGAAAGCTGGAGGAGGGAAACAGGCGCATGGGAGTGCACGAAGCGGACCCGCCCATGACGCTGGAGGCGCGCGTGCAGGAGTCGAATGCCTTCCTTGTCAGGGTTTTGGGAGAGGAAAAAATGGTCGAGGCTCGACACCGAAGGCGTTTGTCCACTGATCAGCGATGCAGAACGATGCAAAAGAAAGATGAAGAAAGTGGCGTGGATGTGCAAGAATTGTTTGACGGCAACCATGCAAAGTATTTCCCGCTTTTCGAGCATCTCCGGACAATGGAAGCTACGCTGTCTGAGTTCTCGGCCTCAGCAGCGACACGAGCACAACAAGACACGTGCGCGGAGATCGAGCAACCGCAGAAGGAGTTTGATAGATATTAAAGCAGGGGTTAAAAATTCTAAAGAGAAGGAAAAAAGACCGTCGCAATGTAGGCAAAAGCACCTCATTAGATCACCTTTTCCTTCTTTCTTCCTCTGCGTATTCGTCTAACATCTCTTTTCGCACGATATATTTTTCTCAAGGCCTGCATTCTGTCTCTAGTCCGCGCACCCGACCGGAAGACGTTCTTTCGTTCAATCAAAGCCCTTTCTTCCAGGAAACTGTGACAAACCTAGGAGTCCCACAGCCCTGCTTCCCTCCCTCCCTCCCTCCCTCCTAAAACGGCGTCGTCGGCAAATTTCCATCCGCACTGTCCCCGTACCCCGCCGGGTTGCTGTACCCGCGCACGTCTGCCATGTTCAAGTCGTTCTCAGGCTCGGCGTTCTTGGTGGGAATCAGGCCCATGGGCAAGTCATTGGTGCTCTCCAAAACCTGGTCGATAAGCCCGTATTCCACCGCCTCTTCGGGCGAAAAATACCGTTTGCGACTTGCGTCCTTGATGATCACGTCCAACGGCTTCCCGCATGCCTTGGCCAGCATCTCGCTGTTGATGCGCCGGTTGCGCATGACTTCGCGGGCCTTGATCGCGATGTCCGAGGCCTGGCCCCTTGACAGAGACCGGGGTTGGTGCAACATGATGCTTCCATTGGGCAGCGAGTACCGTTGGCCTTTCGTCCCGCAGGCTAAGAGCATGGCCGCCGAACCGAAGCATTGGCCCACGCAAACTGTGGCAATCGGCGCTCGGATGTAGGACATGACGTCTGCGATCGCAAAGGCCTCCGTGTCAAAGCCCATGGCGCGCCCGTCCGGCGCGGAGATCCCGGGGCTGTTGATGTACATGTATATGGGCCTATCTTGGCTCTCATAGTTCAAGTACAGCAGCTCTGCGATGATGAGCTCCGTGACAGCGGGGACCAGGGCCATCCCCAGGTAGACGATGCGATTGTGGAGGAGGAGGGAGGGAAGATCGGGAGGAGGACCTAGGCGAGGGTCCGTGGGAGGGGCGTATTCCTGTCGTTCCGCGTACCCACCCCCCGAGTCTCCTCCACCGCCACCACCTTTACGAGCCAATGGCACGATATGGCTTGATCGCGGATGCTGCTGAAGCTGCAAGGCAGGGGGGGATGAGGCAGGAAGGGAGGGAAGAAGGAAAGCTGTGCAACAGCAGACCAGCAGCGACACAATTAGAAGAGGGGCCTGGCCAGGCATGATTCTTGACCGCCCTAATCTTGGCATCCTTGCTCTACGGTTTGATTGCGAGAAGAATGACGTGAGGAAATTATGAGACCTTAAAGTACACAAAGAAGGACACTCGATTGATGATGCATCAGGCACACAGTCAGTCGCTTGTGCAGGCCATTCCAATGCCTCATGAGTTCAGCATTTCCATTGAGGAGCAATCTGGATGTCTTTGACTTGCTGCGTGGGAGATGGTTACCGCACACTTCGCACAGGTACATGACTAAAGCGCGTACATCAGTTCTACTCAAGTCGACTTGCGTGTCGTACTACCATCATGCGAGTGACCTGCGAAATTGGAAATTACACCGTGGCAGCGTCAGGAACTCCTACCAACATCAGAGACAAAAAGAAAATGAAATGCCATGGCCTGTTTCGGAGGCTTAGTCCCGCAGACTATCAGACACGTAACCTTTCTTGAGACAACTGTTCGGCGTCCAGGTAAGAAGGAAATGCAAAGATACTCAGGCTCTGCTTTCACACATCAACTAAAACACCCACATTTTAGCCTTCCACTTCCCTAATTCATCCAATACGACCTCTATCATGTCAAGGTTGTGGTACTTCGTGAATGCCAAGCGAACGCCGTCCATCGCGTTTAGAAGCCAAGCCGGCACCCAGGGCCGCACGCATGCCTCCTCGTTGAACATCGTTCCGATTCGCTCGCTCGTCAGGACTCCACACCTTTTTATGGATGGCTTTTCCTCGTTCATTTTGCCAGGGTTGATGGTGATACGTTTCATGTGTTGACATTATATGTTTAATTTGCAGCTTTTACCGCTTGTGTTAAGCTCGTAAACAACTTTCCTCGGAAAATCTAATATCTCGTTACGTCCTCGTCCTCCATCCTCCTCGTCCTCCTCATTCTAAACTTAAAAACGCTGTCAAAACAGCCCTTAAGTCTAATAGCTGTGAAAAAAACCCAAATGTATTTTTAAATGCTAGTCATTGAAGGTAAAAGTGCCCCGCGGCCTTTATTTGCATCTTTTGCGATTTCCGGTGCATACACTCCTTCGCATGTGCTTACAATCTTCACCTTTTCAACGAGCTTTCTCTCCTCCTAGAAGACCAAAACAATTGTGTATACATTCAAAACTTCATGATAATAAATAGCCTGTAGTGTAAAGTTAAAGAAGTGTTCGAGAAAGTTACGTCCATGTGCATAGCTCTGTTGAGAGACTTTAAGAAAGAAGCGAGGTAGCTACGGATGATGGGGTTTAGCGGCGGCTACATGTTAAAGCACGCTACCCGTGGCTACATTTTAGGCAAACTACACATTCGAAAGCATTCGTACCAAGCCAATGAGACATCCATGTGCATGACAACACAAGCATTCATACATCCTTCGACATCACATATTCACTGGAAACACCTTTATGTTGGTAAGAAAGTTTCGTAGACCTCAAGAGATTCAATTTGAATTTCATTCTTAATCACATGCAAGGCTCCATGTGTAACGCCTTTAAGTGTTATTCGCGGCAATAATAAAAAAACTGGCTCAAACATCTCCACTTCCTATATTTGCCTCTTCACAAACCCTCACCTTCAGAAATTAATCTTGACCACGCCCCCTTCGTTCCAGCCCCAGGACTCCCCATATTCTTTCAATAAACCATCTTCTTTGCTAGTTGCTCCGGTGATTCCCCTTCCCGCGTCACCTGCGTGACCGTCTCCTTGGCTTTCAACAAGTCTTCCAAAGAAATCCCCCACAGGTCTCGCTTATAATACAATAGCCAGTTGCAGACCTGCGCTCTCCGTGTCCGGTTCGGCGTGAGCTCCGCAAACTTGTAGCCTTTGAAACCGTACGGAGCCAGCAGCTCTTTCAAAGACTGCTTGTACATCTTGGGGACGGAGCGGACGAGGGCCGTGTTCGCGCGCTTGACCGGGAAATCCACCTCTCTGTGCCAGGGAGGACAAGGGGGGAGAGGAAGGGCATGCCGGTCATCCAATATGATCTAGATAGGGCTACAGAATGTTTGGCTTGTCACGCGGTCAACTAGGAGGGCAAGTGCCTGTGGCGTGTGCTCGTGATTTGCGCGCCAACGGCTTTTAATATCCGTCCTACCTCCCCCATCCCCCTTCACCCCAGGCCCTGCAACCCTCTCATGAGGCACATGGCCCGCCACGTACTTCTCGTAGATGCGAGTCACCCCCACAAGGTCCGGTGGATCCGGGTATCGTGCCCGCCATTTGGGGAAGACGCGGGTGTTGTCCCACCGACCCTCTGTAGGCACATAACGGTAGCCTGGGGGGAGACAAATAGGGGGTACAAGCGAGGATGATTGCAAGGCTACTTGAGCGTTTTGGATAGGCAGGACTTCTGGATCCATCATGCAACATGGGGGCTAAGGATTGTCACGTGTCAAAATCTTCCTCTGCTTGCATTCCCATATTGTCGTTACTGTCCGTACGACACGCAGACAAGCACACTCTCGCTGTCCTTGACCTTCCCTGCTCACCGAGGCATTTCCACGCTAGCCAGTTTACCTCCTCGTCTTTACACATTAGCTTCACAATTTTAACCAAATTCGTCTCCTCCAATTCGGCGGCCAAAGGCTCCGGTACGCTGATGTCCACCAGAAACCGCTCCGTGTCATCTGCCCGAATGGGGCCTTCCACAACTATGCCATTGTCTGAGTTAGGGACAGGGTTAGGTATAGAATTTCCCTCTGTAGGACCTGTGTCACTGGCGGCCCGTAGGGGGAGAGCAGAGGAGATCCGGCGCGATGGCGTGAGGGGATGTGAGCCCCAACAAGCAAGTTTCTGAGAAAATCCCAGGAATGGCTGCCGAGGAAGAAGGAAGGCACGAGTGCCGTGTGACACCAGCCCCAGGCAGTGAAAGAAGATGAAAAACGTTGGTGCTCTCCTGTATTGACGGTCCCTCGACATGCTACTAGATGGATGCACGATAGCTTTGCCTTCAGGCCAGGGCAACTCGTCCTAATCACCCGCGTCCTTTGCCAGGATAGTCGTCTGTACATCATATCGGTGTGTTGACACGGAGAAAGATGGCCGTGGCTGGTGAGTATACAGGGAAACAAAATGTAATCCGTCGTAGACAGGAGTACGTACTACCCTACTTAAAAATCCTTTCTCCCCCAGCAGCAGCCGGCACTCCCCCTCCACCCTCAACATGAAAGGCACTTTTTGACACATACATGCGTATTCTTCACACAGATTGGACGTGCTCGACATGACACATCAACTACATAAAAATAGAGGGAAGGCGGAGGGAACCACTGCGCGGACTCTGCGGCTTTTTGACTTTCAGGTCTGTGAGGAGGACGGGAGTAAGGGAGCGTATACCTCCTCCCAAACCAGCAAAACCTTTGATTAAAACAAAGTTCGATGCCTGCGCAGATGTCTTAGCGTCAAAGACTAATTATTTTACGAAAACTTGTTTATCGTATGGGCGCTGGGAAGGTATCTCGCTATCTTTCCTTAACGCCTGTCTCCAAGCAATTTCATGGCCCGACAGAACGACCGATCGAGATATTAATATGTGGGGAAAATTAGTGTCAAGCGAGTTCTTCAGTACCATACATTTCTTATCTTAGTATCTTAGTACCATACATTTCTTATCTTAGCTCATCCTCTCAGTCGTTCACTCCCTTGATGCCATGAAGACAATTCTTAACAGCGAGAACGAGGACACCCTTGTGCAAGGGTTACAGAGGGCAGCCCATCAGATACTGCGCGAGCACGGTTACTTGAAGCCGAAAGGGAATGAGGAAGTGAACGATGACTACGAGGTGTCAGATGAGGAACTGGAGGAGTTGGAGGACAGGGCCCAGAAGGAAGAGCGAGAGCGGGAAGCCATGATACAAGATCGGTGGAGGAAAAGGAAGAGGAGGAGAGAGGAAATGGAGAGGGAAGGCGAGGAAGCAGGTGATGATGGAGGAGTTGGTGGGGCAATAAGCAAGGGAAATGAGGAGGAAATGCACAACGAGGAGAATAAAGAGGAGGAGGAGGAAGAGGAGGAGGAAGAGGAGGAGGAAGAGGAGGAAGAGGAGGAGGAGGAGGAGGAGGAGGAGGATGATGATGATGATGATGATGATGACACTCTAACAGAAGAGGAGGAGGAAGGAGAGGATGAGGAGGAGGAGGCGGAAGGGAAAGACCAGGAGGGGAAGAAAGCAGATGACGAAGGGGAGGAGGGTTGGCTCCGGAAAAAGACGCCGACAGGCGACATGGAGGACAAGGAGGGAGAGGAGGGGAAGCAGGTGTCTGTACCGCCTGGCTCCACGGACAGCACAGAACCTCCCTCACCACCTTTTCGCCCCCTCACGGGCCTCCTCTCCGCCTACCTGCTTTCCTCACCCAAAGCCATCGAGCTCTCCCACCACTTGTGGGACCTTCCCCTGCGCCAGTCCTCCCGCCGCGTGGCGGAGAAACACACCTTCCTCCTGGCCGTCCTCCTCCGATGCCTGCGCCGACGGTCCTTTCCCCCGTCGAAAATTCTGCGAACGGCCGACGCGAAGACCCTTCTGTCCCCTTCAACTTCCGCCCTCGCCTCCCTCCTTTCCCGGCAGCTTCTACGTGAGCGAGGCACGGAGCTCCATGCTCAGCTCATCTCGAACCACCAACACCTGGCTACGGCCACCTTACGCTTGCTGACCGCCCTCGTCCGTTGCAAGAGCAGTAACGGCTGGGACATATTGGGCCGGCATGCCCTCACCTCCAAGCCCGTCCTCCACCTCTTCTCCCCCCTCTCCCCTCGGTCCCGCCCCGTGGCCGTTGCCTTCGCCAGCGCCTTTCTTCGAAGCCGAGACCCCGGGCTGGGCACACGGCTCCTGAGCACGGACCGGATCTTGAAAGCCATCTTCAAGTCCCTCCCCCAGGACGAGCCCCGCACCCTGGAGATATGGCTGGCCTCCCTCTGGTGCGCCCTGTGCCACCCCCAGGTGCCCGGCAAAGTAAAAAAGAGACTCGTAACCGTCTCCCGGCTCGAGGAGTTGAGGAAGGTGCTGAGCGGGCGAGGGAGGGAAGGTAGGAGGGCGGGGGTGGTGAGGCTGTTGGAGATCATGGTCAGGGGAGGGAGGGGCAGCGAGGGAGGGGGGGGGCAGGCGAGGACGGGGGGACGGGCGGGCGTGGCTGTCGTCCGCTTGCTCTTGTCGCTGGCCGGAAGCGCCGACCTGTACCAACAGGAAGTCGCATTGAAGTTCCTGGCCAACTACCCGGATGTACGTGAGCCGTTTATCCGACGGTTCAACCCGCCGTTGGAGGCTCGGCCGACGGTTTCGGGCTTGGCTGCCTACACCTTTGTGGCGGGGGTCCTGCGCACATGTCTGGGTACCGAGGGAGGGAGGGAGGGAGGGAGGGAAGGAGGGAGGGGACGGCGG
>Ga0102934_1000734_pt1 | contig 22315 bp, 13 predicted proteins | sample SalPonR2_A_D1_MG_FD_78175 | JGI IMG/M metagenome (GOLD analysis project Ga0102934, IMG submission 78175) | Salt pond soil microbial communities from South San Francisco under conditions of wetland restoration - Salt Pond MetaG R2_A_D1_MG | ecosystem: Environmental > Aquatic > Marine > Intertidal... | reverse complement strand
CAGATATTGGACCATGAAAGGATATAGAGTGGAGCGAGTTTGGGGTTGGGATTGCCATGGTTTGCCCGCCGAGAATAAGGTGGAAAAAAAGCTGGGGTTAAAAAACAAAAAAGATATTGAAGAGCTGGGAGTGGAAAAATTCGTGGATGCCTGCCGGGATTATGTAAATGTGGGCTCTGAGCAATGGCAGTGGTATATTAAGCGTATCGGACGCTGGGTGGATATGGAAAACGCTTACAAAACCATGGATTTGAAGTTTATGGAAAGCGTGATATGGGCCTTTAAAGAGCTTTACGGCCGAGGACATATTTATGAAGGTTTTCGTACTTCCCTGCATTGCCCGCGTTGCGCCACTCCTTTGTCAAAATTTGAGATAACTATGGACGCCGGTTCTTATAAAGAGGTGGAAGACCAAGCAATAACCGTAAAATTTAAGTTAAAAGATGATGATGCTTATCTTCTGGCCTGGACTACCACTCCTTGGACTTTGCCCGGAAACATGGCTTTGGCCGTGGGCGAGGATGTTGATTATTCTTTAGTGGAAGTTAAAAAAGATAAAATTACGGAGAAGTATATACTGGCCACAGACACCATTAATGAAGTGTTTAATAAAGAGTTGGTGACTGACAACTTGGTGATTGGAGAGGTCATATCCGGCCCACCACAACCAAAAGCCGAGCAAGTTTCTTATAAATTATTGGATAGGTTTAAGGGTAAGGAGTTGTTAGGTAAAGAATATGAGCCCTTATTTGACTTAGATAATGGGGAAATAAAAGAAAACCAAAACACCTTTAAAATTTATCACGGAGACTTTGTTTCCACTGACGAAGGAACCGGTATTGTTCATATTGCTCCCAATTTTGGAGAGGATGATTTTAATTTGGGTCAAGCCCAAGGTTTGCCGATGCCCGATTTAATGGATGAAAACGGAATTTATACCGCCGAGGCGGGTAAGGATTGGCAGGGTCTTTATTTTGCAAAAGCTAATAAAAAGGCCTTGGAGCGTTTGGGCGAGAAGATCTTGGAGATCAAGAAGCAGAAGCATTCTTATCCTCATTGTTATCGTTGCGGAACCCGCTTGATTTATAAAACTCAGAAAGCTTGGTATTTTAATATCCAAACAATTCGCGAGCAATTAGTTAAAAACAACGAAAATATTAACTGGACCCCCGAACATTTTAAAGAGGGCAGGTTTAGGTATAATTTGGAGAACGCTCCGGACTGGTCTCTTTCCCGTACTCGTTATTGGGGGTCTCCGATCCCGGTTTGGCGTTGCCGGGATTGCGAGGAGATGAAGATTGTCGGTTCTATTAAGGAAATTGAGGAGTTAAGCGGAGCAAAGATCACAGATCTTCATAAACCCGCTATAGACGAGGTGGAATTTGAGTGTTCTTGCGGAGGAGTTATGAGGAGAGTGCCGGAAGTTTTGGATTGTTGGTTTGAGTCCGGTTCTATGCCCTTTGCTCAATTCCACTATCCCTTTGAAAGAAGCAAGGATTGGTCCCGTCTTTTTCCGGCTGATTTTATTATTGAATATACCGGCCAGCTCAGGGGTTGGTTTTATTATCTGCATGTGCTTTCCAATGCCTTATTTGACTCTCCGGGATTTAAGAATGTTATTGTTACCGGCGTTCTTTCCGGAACCGACGGACGGAAAATGAGTAAATCTTATGGTAACTATCCCGACCCTAAAGACACTTTGGATAAATACGGAAGCGATGCCTTAAGAATGTATTTTGCGGGTAGTCCGATTATGGTGGGTGGAGATATGAATTTGAGCGAGAGGGATCTGGAGGATTGCCTGCGCAAAAATATAATTCTTCTGCGCAATGTTTTGAAGTTTTATAATTTATTCGCCGGAGAAGGAGAAGAAAAAAATTTAAAGGAAATCAAAGAACCCCAAAGTGAAAATATTTTGGACAAATGGATACTTTCCCGCCTTAACCAATTAATTACCCTGGTTGCCCAAAATTTGGAGGATTATGATCTCCCGGCCGCTTCTCGGCCCATAACCGTTTTTATTAATGATTTATCCACTTGGTATCTAAGAAGGTCCAGAGAAAGGTTTAAATCAGCCTCTCAAGAAGATTTGGAGGATAGAACTTTGGCCTTGCAAACTACCGGCTATATTCTTTTGGAGTTGTCCAAGGTTATAGCTCCTTTTATGCCTTTTTTGGCCGAAGAGTTGTGGCAAGAGGTGAGCGGAAATAATTTTAAATCCGGACAAAAATCCGTTCACCTGCGGGCTTATCCCGAGGGAGGCAAGGTTGAGGAGGAAATTATAGAAGAAATGGAAAAGGTCAGGGAAGTAGTAGAATTGGGCTTGTCCAAAAGAGATGAGGCCGGGATTAAAGTTAGACAACCCTTGTCCGGGGTTAAAATAGAAAATCAAGAAGTAGGAGAGGACTATATTGATTTAATTAAAGAAGAGTTAAATGTAAAGAAAGTGAGGAGCAAAAAAAGCAAGGGAGAGCTAAAGGTTGAATTGGACACTACGATAACTCCGGAATTAAAGTTGGAAGGACTAAAAAGGGAAATTGTCAGATTGATCAATGCCCGGAGAAAAAAGCAAGGGCTGACCTTAAAAGATAGTATTGATGTTTATTGGCAAAGCCAAGATACGGAAATTAAAAAAGTTTTAGAAAAACACGAAAAAGAAATTTTAGAGGACACCTTGGCCGTTAATTTGATTTTTGGTTCTCCCGAAGAAGGGGAGGTGAAAAAAGTAAAAGTAAACGATAAGGAAATGGATTTGGCAATTTTAAAGTCAAATTAGAATTTTAAATATGACCGAAGCAAAAATTAGGGCCTTGCTTCTTTTCTCCGGCGGCTTGGATTCTCTTTTGGCCGCTGAGATTTTGCGAGAACAAAATGTGGAAGTGGAAGGTATTTGTTTTACCAGTAATTTTTTTACTTGCGCAAAGGCGGAGGAAGAGGCTCGCAAAATCGGAATAAAGTTGCATACAGTTAATATTAGTAAGCAGATTTTGGATTTGGTGAAAAAACCGCCACACGGCCACGGTAAAAATCTCAACCCCTGTATTGATTGTCACGGTTTAATGATTAAGACGGCCGGGGAATTTTTAAAGGGCAAGAAAAACAAACAGGGCTTTGATTTTCTGGCCAGTGGCGAGGTTTTGGGGCAAAGGCCTTTTTCTCAAAATTCTCAAACTTTGAGAACGGTTAGTAAAATCGGTAAAGTTTCGATTTTAAGGCCTTTAACCGCCAAAAATTTGGACCCTACCGAGATGGAGGAGAAAGGTTTGGTAGAAAGAGAAAAATTGGGTAAAATTTCCGGGAGAGGCAGAGAAGAACAAATTAAATGGGCTCAAAACTTGGGTATTAAGAATTATCCCTCTCCGGCCGGGGGTTGCCTCTTGACAGATGGACAGTTTTGCCTAAGATTGAAGGAAATGATTGATAATTGGCCCGGGTGCTCTGTTGAGGACGCGGAGCTTTTGAAATTCGGTCGTATTTTTTGGATGAGACAGAAGAAAAATAAAATTTTAGTGGTGGTGGGAAGGGATAAAGAGGATAATAAAAATTTGGAAAAATTGGCCAAAAGAGGGGATATTGTGTTAGAATTAAAGAAAGAAACCGGCCCCTTAACCTTGATCAGAGGACTTTCCAGTTTTCCCGTCTTTGTTTGGAGGTCTATTTCCCGCCCTTTTAGTGATTATATTTGTTCCGATTTTATTCAAAAAATACCCAAAAATTTAAAAAAGGAAGATTTGAAGCTGGAAGAGGACAAGACCGAGAAAAATATTATTGAAGGAGCGGGAATTTTAACCGGCTGGTATTCACCCAAAGTAAGAGGAAAAGAAGTTACCTTGGAAGTAAAAAAAACAAATAATTAATAATTAAAATATTCCGTCTTAATCTTTACAGATTTTTTTGCGGAATAAACGGTCTTATGAATACCACTATCTGGATAGTAATCGGGATAATCGCGGTCGTTGCCCTGGCCCTTATCTTTGTTTACAATTCCTTAATTAAATTAAGAAATCGGGTTCAGGAGGCATGGAGCGACATTGATGTTCAGCTTAAAAGGAGGTATGACCTGATCCCCAACCTCATTAATACAGTTAAGGGCTATGCCTCTCATGAAAAAGAAACTTTTGAAAAGGTAACCCAAGCCCGCAATCAGGCAATGCAATCCCAGCAAGGCGGAAGCAGCGCCGAATCCCAAGCTCAAGCCGAGAACGCTCTTTCCAGCACTTTGAAGTCCTTGTTTGCCGTGGCTGAAAATTATCCGGACCTAAAAGCCAGTCAGAATTTTCAAGAGTTGCAAAGAGAATTGTCTGATACGGAAAACAAAATTCAGGCGGCTCGCAGGTTTTACAACAATAATGTATTACAGTTCAACACTAAGATTCAAACTTTTCCCGTTAATTTGATCGCCGGGGCCTTTAATTTTAAGAAAAAAGATTTTTTTGAAATTGAAGAAGAACAAAAAGAGAATGTGGAAGTGAAGTTTTAATTTGATTTAAATATGTTTTTATGACCGAAAAGGAGCATAAAGCTTTAGAGGAAATAAGGGTTTCCTTAAATAAACTTTCTCGAAAAATTGATAAGCAAGAAGAAAGAATCAATCGCTTGGAGAAAGAAAACAAAATGTTCCGCCAAGGCCCGGAATTTCCCGAGGATAAATTAGAGACACGGGCCGAAAGCCGAGAAAAGGAGAAAAAAAAGAAAAGAGAAGGAAAAGAAGTTAAAGAAAAGATTGATTGGGAGGAAAAGTTGGGCGGTCAGTGGTTTGCCAAGATCGGGATCGCGATTTTGATCATCGGAATCGCCCTTTTTTTGAAATATGCTTTTGATAATAATTGGATCGGCGAGACCGGACGGGTGGTTATCGGACTTATTGTCGGCTTGGGCCTTTTGGTTTGGGGAGAGAAGATTATTAAGAAATTTTTTCTTTATGGCCAGATTATATCCGGAGGAGGTCTGGTGATTTTATATCTTTCTGTTTTTGTGGCTTTTAATTTTTATGAATTAATTTCCGCCAGTTGGGCTTTTCCGGCCATGATCATAGTTACTGCCTTGGGAGTGATTTTGAGTTTGAGATATAATGCTTTGTCTTTATTATCGGTGGTAATAATCGGCGGTTTTGCCACTCCTTTTCTCGTTTCCACCGGAGAAAATCAACAGGTGATTTTATTCTCTTATGTTCTGCTTTTGAATTTAGCTGTTTTAATCGTTTCCGTTTTTAAAAGGTGGCACTTGGTTAATCTTCTGGCTTTTTTGGGAACCATTATCACTTCTTGGGTTTGGTTGCTTAAGTTTTATAACCAAGAGCAATTATTGTCCACTATTTTGTTTTTTACTTTGCTTTTCTTGGTTTATTCTTTGTCTTCTTTGATTTATAATTTAATAAATCGGGAGAAATCAACCGGAGTAGAACAAATTTTAACTTTACTTACAGCTTTTTTCTATTTCGGCGCCTTTTATTGGTTGTTGGAGAAAGATTTTTATAGTTTTTTGAGTTTTTTTGCAGTTATTTTGGGAGTTTATTATTTTCTTTGGGCTTATTTTGTACGCCAATTTACGCCTGAAGATAAAAATTTATATCATTTTCTGGCCTTTTTAACTATTGGTTTTATAACTTTATCCGTTCCTATTGAGTTTAAAAAATATACAATTGCCATAGTTTGGGCGGTAGAGGCGGTTTTGTTAATCGGACTGGCTTATAAAACCCGGGAAAAGGCGGTTTATGTTTTGGGAATCGCGGTAAGCGGCTTAGCTGTGGTCAGAGTTCTTTTTTGGGACGCAGATCTCAGACTGCCCGACCAGACCCCGGCTTTTTTTAATAAAAGATTTATTTCTTTTTTGGCAGTAGTTGCCTCTTTGTATTTAATTGCTTGGCTTTCCCGGAAAATTAAAGATTTTTGGCAGGAAGCAGGTGTTTTGCCTGTGGGCAAGATGATTTTAGTCTTTATAATTTTGGCCAATTTTTTAACTCTTTTTACCGGAAGCCAGGAAATAATTAATTATCACGAGAATAAAATAAAAGATTTGATTCGGGAACGCAAGGAAATTTCTGCTAAGCAGGAAAGGAAATTGGAAAAGTCTATACCCGTCTCTGAAACCCGGGAGTATAAATTAAACGTGAAAAAACAAAGAAATATAAAATACCAGAAAAGCATTAGTTTGTCTGTTTTTTGGATGATTTATGCGCTTATACTTTTGGTTATCGGATTTGTTCGCAAGTATAGATTTGTCAGAGTGGGAGGGCTGGTTTTGCTGGTATTATCCATCTTAAAACTTTTTTTTGCGGATTTATGGCACCTGGGAAGCTTGTATAGAATAGTATCTTCCTTATCCTTGGGGATTGTATTGCTTATTATTTCTTTTGCTTATCAGAAATACAAGGATAAATTAAAAGAAATTATTTAAATTATTATTTTTATGACTGAGAAAAAGATGGAGTCCGGTCTTTCGCCGGGAGAGGGGGAGGATTTAGAAAAGTTGAATAAGGAAAAGAAGCGGAACAAGGAAAAATTTGAAAAAAATTTTTTGGGATTTTTAAATCATGCAGAGGGAGATTTGGACAGAGAAATATTGGCGGAATCTTTGATCGGTTGCGACAGCCCGCAAGCCCATGAGTTAAGAGATAAGCTTTTGGCCGGGGGCGTGAATATGAATATTTTGGCGGAATCTTTGATCGGTTGCGACAGCCCGCAAGCCCATGAGTTAAGAGATAAGCTTTTGTCCGAGGGCGTGGATGTAAGTACTGTGGCAAGATCTTTGGCCGGTTGCGACTCGGCCCGAGCCCATGATCTAAGAGGAAGAATTTTAAAAGAAGGAGTGGAGGAGAGCGTTTTATTGGAAGGTTTGGCCGGTTGCGACTCGGAAGTAGCTTATAATTTTCGAAAAAAACTTTTAAAATCCGGATCCGATGAAAATTGGGCGGCTTACAGTTTGCTGGCTTGTGATTCCGACCATGCCCATAATCTCAGAAAAGATTTAGATAAAAATAACAAGATTGATAAAAATTTTTTGGCCCAGAGTTTGGCCGGCTGTGATTCGGAAAAAGCGCGCAAAACAAGAAAAGATCTTTGGGAAAAGGGAGAAGTGGGGGCAAGCTATATAGCCCAAAGTTTAATCGGTTGTGATTCCGAATCAGCCCATGATTTAAGAGAAGAACTTTGGAAGGCCGGAGCAAATGAGGACTGGTTGATTTACAGTTTGGCCGGTTGCGATTCTCTTCGCGCCCATAAAATGAGGCAAGAGATACTGGATAGGAACGGCTTGGCTGATTATGATTCCGAGGAGGCGCGGATATCCCAAGAAAAATTTATAACCCAAGCTTTGAAAGGAAAAAAAGGAGAGCGAGGGCAAAAGGATGAAGAGAATAATTTGATTGAAGGGATGGATAAGGAGTTTTTAGCCCAGAGTCTGGCCGGTTGTGATTTTTTCGGCAAGGCCTATAATTTTAGAAAAAGATTAGGCAATAATAATTTAAGAGCTCTGAGTTTTAACGGAGATTATTTTACTTCCGTGGCTTGGCGAAAGGCTCGGGGCTGGCTTTAAAATAAATATATATTTAAATATATATTTAAATATATATTTCCTTTTTTATGTTTGTTAAAAGAATTTTTTTGCTTGTTTTTTTGGGACTACTTGTGCCCTTGTTTTGTTCGGCGTCTTTTAATTTGGATAGTTGGAAATATTTTCAAGAAATAGATTTTTCCCAAGACGGTTTAATTAAATTCGAATTAAATCGAGAGGTTTTTTTAAATTCCCAAAAAGATCTGGCCGATTTGCGTTTAGCGGATCAAAAGAGTCGGGAAGTTCCTTATTATTTGGCGGTTTCCCGGGATTCCCAAAAGGTGGAAAGTTATTCTCCCCGTCTCCTGAATAATACTTTTGTTAAGGGTAAATATTCTTCAGTAATTTTGGATACGGGCGAGAAAGAGAAAATTATAAATCGCCTTGGAATTATTACTGATTCGGAAAATTTTCAGAGAAATGTTCAGGTTCAAGCCAGTAATGACAGAAACAATTGGCAAACTTTGTTGACGGACGGCTATATTTACGATTATACGGACGAGAAAGGGGAACTAAAAGCCGGTGACACCCAATTGGATTTTTCAGATAGCGCTTTTCGGTATTACAAGATAGAGATAAGCGATCCCGAAGGAGAGCCGGTAAAAATCAAGGATGCCAAAGCTTTTTATTATGAACAGAGTGAGCAGAACCGGGTGGAATATAGTCCTGATTACAAAATTTCTGAAAACCGGGAGGAGCGCAAGACCGAGGTTTTAATAGATCTGGGCGGCGCCGGTATCCCGGTCCGGGAAGTGGAGTTTTCTTTCTCTCAAGAGAATTTTCATCGCGGGGTTTATGTTTATGCCGGCCGGGACAAAAAAGACTGGAAATTCAAGGGGAACGGTTATATTTTTAGATATAATACTTCTCGTTTTCAAGGAGAAAAGTTAAAATTGAATTTTTCCCGGAGTAAAACACGGTATTTAAAAGTAGTTATAGACAACAAAGATAACACCCCCTTGACTCTTAAGGATTTGCGGGTCTTTTATCCAATACATCGGGTTTATTTTCAAGCCGATCCGGGCAAAAGCTATCGGCTTTATTATGGAAATTCTCGGGCAGAGAAAGTGGAGTATGATCTGGAAAAATATTTTCCTTATTTGGATAAAAGCGAATCCGTGGAAGCTCAACTTTCCGGACAAAAAGAAAACGGTTCTTTTGTTACTCCCGAGGAAAAAAAACCTCTGACTGAAAGAATTCCCTATCTTTTACCCGGAAGTTTATTGGTTTTGTGCGCGGTTTTGTTGTTTTTGGTTTTCAAATTTTTAAAGAAGTGATATTCAATTATAAATTCACGAATCCGACACAAATTATACAAATTATTATTATATTTTTGAGTTTTGAATTATGTCTACTCTGTATACACATTCCGACTCCAACAAAAGAAAGACTTGGTTTTTGATGTCCGGATTTTTGGTTTTTGTGATTTTGGCGGGATGGGTCTTTAGTTTGGCTTTGGATACTTCGGTTATTTTGTATATAGCCGTGGCTTTTAGTATAATTTCCGCTTTTGTCAGTTATTGGTGGAGTGATAAAATAGTTTTGAAAATGAGCGGGGCTAAGCGGATCGAGTTTGAGGATAATAAAGAGCTTTATCGGATAGTGGAAAATTTATGTATTACCGCCGGCTTGCCTCTGCCCAAAATCTATATTATCGATGATACCGCCCCCAACGCTTTTGCTACCGGCCGCGATCCCGAACATGCCGTGGTGGCGGTTACCAAGGGTTTGTTGCAAAAATTGGAGAGAAACGAAGTGGAAGGAGTGATCTCTCACGAACTTTCCCATGTCGGCAATCGGGATATTTTAATTGCCACCATTACCACGGTTTTAGTGGGGTTTACCGTGCTTTTAGCTGATTGGTTTAGATATTGGGCTTTTTTGGGAGGATTGGGAGACAGGGGCAACGGTCGCGGAGGCCAACTTCAAATAATTATTATAGTTGTGGCTATTCTACTTTCTATTTTAGCCCCCATTTTTGCTTATATGATGAAATTTGCCATCTCTCGCAAGGCCGAGTTTAGGGCGGACGCGGACGGGGCTTTGCTTACCCGTTATCCCGAGGGCTTGGCCAGCGCTTTGGAAAAAATTTCCGCCGATACCGAGCCCCTGGAATCGGCCAACCGGGCCACCGCTCATATGTATATTTCTTCTCCTTTTGAGGGCAAAAGAGACAAGAGGGCCAAGAAGAAATTTTTTGCCAAAGCATTCAAGACTCACCCTCCGGTAAAAGAGCGTATTTCTGCTTTACGGGAGATGAGCAAATAACATGTAATACGTAACATGTAATATAATTTTATGAAAATTTGTGTGTTTGGAGATATCAAAGAAATATTTATTAAAAAAAGCGGAAAATAGGAGTGAATAATTTTTTTAATTCAAGATTCTTTTATGGGTTTGATTATATATTCTTTAATTCTTTTAGCCTCTTTTTATTTACTGGCCCGGGTTTGTGATAATTATTTTGTTGAGGCCTTGGATAAGATCTCTGTAAAGCTGAAGATGTCTTCGGATATGGCAGGGGCTACTTTAATGGCCGTGGGATCCAGCGCTCCCGAGCTTTTTGTGGCCTTAATAGCTCTTTTGAAGCCGGGCGGGCATGAGGCCATAGGCATGGGAACTATTATCGGTTCAGCTCTTTTTAATATTTTAGTTATTATCGGGGTGGCCGCGGCTGTAAAAAAAGCGGTTTTGAATTGGCAGCCCGTAGTTCGGGACACTTTGTTTTATTCTTTATCTATTGTGATATTATTGATCACTTTTTGGGACGGAGTGATCTCTTGGGGAGAGGCGGGTGTATTTTTATTGGTTTATTTGGTTTATTTGTTGGCCATTGTTAATTGGAAAAAGATTTTTTCTTATAAGGATAAGGCCGAAGATATAGAAACCCCGGAAGAGAAGGAAGAAGAAAAACCCAAAGAGGGAGCGAAAAAAATATTAATTCCCCTGGATAAACTTTTGGATAAACTGTATCCCGCTTCTCGATATTATTATAAAGTTTTTTTTATTTCCATTGTTATAATCGGTTTTTTAAGTTGGGCTTTAGTGGAGAGCGCGGTAGGCATAGCCGAGATACTGCAAATCCCTTCCGCTGTTATCGCTTTGACTGTTTTAGCCATCGGCACCAGCGTGCCTGATTTGCTTTCCTCAATAATAGTGGCCAAACAGGGACGGGGCGGAATGGCCATCAGTAATGCTATCGGCTCTAATATTTTTGATATTTTAATCGGCTTAGCTTTGCCTTGGTTTGTAATTTTGTCTTTTTCTCCCCGACTCATTAAAGTTAGCACGGAAAACTTGTTAAGCTCTATTATGCTTTTATTTGCCACGGTTTTGGTTATTTTTTTCTTGCTTTTGATGCGCAGATGGAAGATAGGGCACAGGGCCGGGTATTTTTTAATAGGGCTTTATGTGTTATATTTAGCTTGGTCTTTGCTTAATATATTTTTATAAATAACATTTTTGTTTTATGACTTTACAACAAATTTATAAGTTGGCTATTAAAAAAGGAATTGAATCCGATTTAAGAGGAAAAGAAAAGGTTAAGAAGAACCTGAAGAGGGTAAAGAAAAAGTTTGAAAAGATGGATAAGGATTCGCAAAAAGAGTTTGATCGGGAAAAATTAACCAATCCTTACAGCGACACCAGAATTTTGGCGGATAACAAGAGAAAAAGCATTAAAAAAGTTTTGGCCGGCATAGATATGGGAGGCCCGGAAATTTTGTTGGCGGATAAAATGGGAGATGTTGATTCGGTAATATCCCACCATCCTCACGGCAAGGCCTTGGCTGATCTCCATGGTGTTATGGATCTGCAGGCTGAAGTTTTGGCTGATTTCGGTGTTCCCATTAATGTGGGGGAGGATATTTTAAGAAAGAGAATCTCAGAAGTAAGGCGGAATATCAGTCCGATTAATCATAATCGTAGCGTGGACATGGCCAAATATTTAGATTTAGATTTTATGTGCGTTCATACTCCGGCTGATAATTTGGGAGCCAAGTTTTTGGACAATATTTTTAAAAAGAAAAAATGCGAGTATGTGGAAGATATTTTGCAAGTTTTAAAAGAAATTCCCGAATATAAAGAGGCAGTAGAACATAAGGCCGGTCCCATTCTTTTTTCCGGAGCTGAGGAAAACCATTGCGGACGGGTGGCGGTTTTGGAATGGACGGGCGGAACCAGCGGAGCTAAAGAAATTTTTGAAAAGATGTCTCAAGCGGGAATCGGGACCGTAATCGGAATGCATATACCGGAAGATCACCGCCGGGAAGCGGAAAAGCATCACATTAATGTGGTTATAGCCGGTCATATGGCCTCTGATTCCTTGGGCATGAATTTATTTTTAGATGAGCTGGAAAAAGAAGGAATAGAGATTGTGCCTATGTCCGGTTTGATCAGAGTTAAGAGATTTACCTCCAAGAAATAAGTATAAAAAGTGAAATAAGTAAAAGCAAACCCCACCTAACCTCCCCTTGGAAAGGGGAGGAACCTCTGGTCTTTCTCCCCCTTTTTTCAAAAATACCGGCTTCTTTCTCCCCCTTTGCAAGGGGGAGATTAAGAGGGGGTTTTGGTGGAAAGAGGAGGAAGTAAAATAAGTGTAAAAAGTGAAATAAGTAAAATAAGTAAAATAAGTATAAAAAGTGAAATAAGTGAAATAAGTAAAAGCAAACCCCACCTAACCTCCCCTTGGAAAGGGGAGGAACCTCTGTCTTTCTCCCCCTTTGCAAGGGGGAGATTAAGAGGGGGTTAGAAGAGAAAAAATTAAGTAAATTAAGTAAAATAAGTATAAAAGGTAAAATAAGTATAGAAAGTAAAATAAGTAAAATAAGTATGAGCAAGGATAAAGAAAAAGTGGAATTATTGGCGCCGGCCGGTAATTTGGAAAAGTTGAAAACCGCTTTTGCCTACGGTGCGGATGCGGTTTATTTGGGTGCCGCCGATTTTTCCTTAAGAGTTAGGATCAATCAGTTTAATCTTGGTCGTATCAGGCAAGCGGTGAATTATGCCCATAAGCGGAACAAAAAAGTTTATCTTACTTTAAATATTTTTGCCCATAATCGGGATTTAAAGAAAATTCCCGGCCATATTAAAAAACTGCAAGAGATCGGAGCGGACGCCTTAATAGCCAGTGATCCCGGGATTATTTCCTTGATTAAAAAAGAATGGCCGGGGGCGGAAATTCATTTGTCCACCCAGGCCAATTGTCTTAACTGGGAAGCGGTTCGTTTTTGGAAACAAAACGGAGTGAAAAGAATTATTTTGGGCAGAGAAGTGACCTTGGAAGATATTAAGGAGATAAAGAAAAAAGTTCCGGATATGGAACTGGAATATTTTGTTCACGGAGCTATGTGTATGGCTTATTCCGGGCGCTGTTTTTTGTCTCAATATTTTTTGGGTCGTTCCGCCAATTTGGGCGATTGCGTTCAGCCCTGCCGTTGGAGATATTTTATCAGCGAGGAGAAGAGGCCGGAAAATCCTTTGGAAATTGAAGAAGACAAAAGGGGATCTTATATTCTGAATTCCCGGGATCTGTGTTTAATTGATTATTTGGACAAACTTAAAAAAGCGGGAGTGGACAGTTTTAAAATAGAAGGTAGAAATAAAAGCGTATATTATTTAGCCAATGTTTGCGGAGCTTATAGACAGGCCTTGGATTATGCCGGATTAGAAAGAAAAGAAGAAATAAAAAGATTAAAAAAAGAGTTGGAGGAAAAATTGGTTAATCGAGGTTATACCACCGGTTTTTTATTAGGAGAAACTGCTGAGCAGAATATAGGTAATTCTCATATAGACAGTGATTGGGAGTTTTGCGGCCAGGTTGTGAAAAGTTACCCGGAAGGAAAAACCGAGGTGAAGGTTCATAATAGTTTAAAACGAGGCGAGCTTGTAGAAATAATCAAACCGTTTTATAATGTGCTTAGAATAAAAGTAGATAAAATTATAAACGCTCGAAACGGACAAGAAATGACTGAAGCTCATGGCGGGGGTAGTGGCGATGTTGTGTTATTGGATATAGGAGAAGAAGTTTCAGAATATTGTGTTCTTAGGAGAAAAGTTTGTTAAAAAAATAAAATTAGAAATTGGGAAATTGAAAATTAGGTTTGAAATGAAATTAATTTTTACCAATTTCAAATTTTAAGGTTGTATCAAAATAAAAAAGTTTGGGGTGTAGCTTTTTCTCTTCATATCTCACTCTTTTTTCTTAATGCTTACAAATTATGATTTCTTATCTAAAGGGAGAAATTTTGCATAAATATTCTAATTATATAATCCTGCGAGTGGAAGGGCTTGGATATAAAATTTTTTTGAATGAAAAATTTTACAATAATTTGAGAGAGGGTCAAGAAATAGAACTTTATACCCATCAATATGTTCGGGAAGACGCTTTGGATCTTTACGGTTTTGAAACTTGGGAGCAGTTGGGTTTTTTTGAAACTTTGTTGTCTATTTCCGGGATCGGGCCCAAATCCGCTTTAAGCGCCACCTCAATTGCCGGAGTAAGCGAATTCAAGGAATATATAGCCAGAGGAGATTCGGCTCTTTTACAACAAGTCTCCGGAATCGGCAAAAAGACCGCGGAAAGAATAGTGGTGGAGCTCAGGGATAAGATCGGTTTTTTACCCGCGAGCTCGGAAAGAGAGGAAGTGAAAAGCGGAGAGGAGGGTTCAGCCAGCAGTGAAGAAATAGATGCTTTAATGGCTTTGGGTTATTCCTTGACCCAGGCCAGAGAGGCCTTAAAAGGAGTGGATCCGGCTGTTAAAGACAGCGGCCAAAGAATAAGAGAGGCCTTAAAAAATATAAAATAGTTTTTAAAACCACCGTTTTAGCGCGGTGGTAATTTGTTTTGTTTTTATGGATTTAAAGGAAATAAAAGATAAAGAGAAGTGGAACCAATTCCTTAAAACTGTTTCACCCAACAGGTTCAGTCAGTCTTGGGAGTGGGGAGAATTTAGTCGGCAACGCGGTTTTTCGATCAGAAGATGGGGTATTAAAAGAGGAGAGGAATTATTGGCTTTAATTAGTCTGGAAGAACATGTTTTGGGAGCGGGAAAGAAATATTGGTATGCTCCGGCCGGTCCGGTTTTTAAGAGAGAATTACCTCAAAAGGATAAGATAAAATTTTTACAGTTAATAAAAGACAAAGGACAAAAAGAAAATATTATTTTTAGTCGCCTGGAATCGGGTGAGGATTGTTTGGATTTAGAATTTAATTTTAAAGAAACCATTAATATTCAGCCCCAAAAGAGTCTGCTTTTGGATTTAAGAAAGCGGGAAGAAGAAATTTTGGCTTTAATGCACCAAAAAACCAGATATAATATTAGACTGGCTTTTAAAAAAGGAGTAAAGATCAGAAAAGGCGGATTGGATGATTTTCCCGCTTGGTGGGAGATTATGAAAAAAACCGGAGACAGAGATAAGTTTCGGCTTCACGATCGGGAACATTATAAAAAAATGATAGAATTTTTCAAGGAGAACCCCGGAGATTTGGAGTTAAAATTTTACTTGGCCGAATATAAAGGGGAAATAATTGCCGGAAATATAGTTTCTTTTTTCGGGGATACGGCCACTTATCTGCACGGGGCTTCATCTCATCAATATAGAAAATTAATGGCGCCTTATGCCCTGCAGTGGCAAGCTATCCGAGAGGCAAAAGAAAAAGGTTGTGTTTTTTATGATTTTTACGGCATAGATGAAGAGAAATGGCCGGGCATAACCAGATTTAAAAAGGGTTTTGGCGGAGAAGAGGTGGACCGTGGCGGAACCCGGGATTTTATTTTTAACAGAACTTGGTATAATATCTATAAAATATTAAGAGAAATAAGAAGAAAATTTTAATATGGACAAGTTTCTTAACTCGGTTAAAAAGATAATTCCTAAAAAAATTTTTAGTTATTTACAACCCGTTTATCATTTTTTATTAAATTGGTTGGCCGCTTTGGTTTATAAATATCCCGGTGAAGAAATGATAATAGTGGGAATTACCGGAACAACCGGAAAAACCACCAGTGTTTATATGATCGCCCGGGTTTTGCGAGAGGCCGGTTATAAGGTTGGCTTTACTTCCACGGCTGTTTTTAGTGACGGGGAGCAAGAATGGCTGAATGACAAGAAAATGACCATGGTGGGTCGTTTTTTTACTCAAAAAATTTTGTCGCAAATGAAAAAAAAGGGGTGCCAATATGCCGTGGTAGAGACAACTTCGGAAGGAATCAGACAATTCAGGCACAGGTTTATCAATTATGATATTTTGGTTTTTACCGGTCTTTATCCCGAGCACATAGAATCTCACGGAAGTTTTGAGAATTACAAACAGGCCAAAGGAGAATTGTTTAGACATTTAAAAAGGGGGAAGATAAAATATGTTGATGAGAACAAAAGAATACAAAAGGTTAATAAAAACATTAAAAAAATAGATTTGAACCGAGTTAAGAAAACCATTATAGCCAATTATGACGATGAGTATGCCGGGTATTTTTTGGATTTTTGGGCGGAGAAAAAAATAATTTATACCACTAAGGAAAATTTGCTCGGTAAAGATTCTTGGGAGATCTTGAATTATAAAAACATAAGAAGCACCCAATCGGGAGTTAGTTTTAGTTTTGCCGAAGAAAAAATCAATTTGGTCCTTTTGGGGGAATTTAATGTCCGGAATAGTATGAACGCGGTGGCTGTGGCTTTTTCTCAGGAGGTAGATAATAAGGTTATTAAAAAGGGTTTGGAGAATATCAAGGCCGTGGCCGGGAAAATGGAAAGGATTGATGAAGGGCAGAATTTTACGGTGATAGTGGATTATGCCTTTGAACCTCGGGCTTTGGAAAATTTATATAAGGCCGTGGATAATTTGGAATATAACAGATTGATTCAGGTCCTGGGGTCTGCCGGAGGGGGCAGGGACACGGAAAGAAGACCGAAATTGGGCAAATTGGCCGGAGAGAAATGCGATATGGTTATAGTAAGCAATGAAGATCCTTATGATGAAGATCCGGAAGTTATAATCGCCCAAGTGGCCAGCGGAGCGGAATATGCCGGCAAAAAAGAGGAAGAGGATTTGTTTAAAGTTAAGGATCGCCGACAAGCTATCAGAAAAGCTTTGCAATTGGCGCGGAAAAATGATATAGTATTGATAACCGGCAAGGGTTGTGAACAGGCGATTTGTCTGGCCGGAGGAGAAAAGCTTAAATGGGATGATAGAGAAGTGGCCAGAGAAGAATTAAAGAAAATGCAAAACAGTAAAAAATCGTTTTGATATTAATTTCCGAGAGGAGTCACAGATTTAAAGAAATATAGAATTATTGCCTTGCAGACATGTGGATAACTTGGGAGTTTTTATATTTGAAAAATTTTATTTTTTTTCTAATATTAAAATAATTTTTTCAAAGATATTTTTTTCAAGGCAAAGTATTGACTTTTTTTAAAAACCTTGTTAGTATTAAATATTATTTTCTGTCAAGAAAAGAAAAGCGGTTTGGAAACAATTTATAAATTTTAATTATTTTTTTAAAGAGTGTTTAGTTTAATTACTTAAATTATAAGACACTTTATATAGAACTCAAAACCAGCCGGGTAGGTATTTGAGATTTTTTTTGTTTTTTTAATTTTTTTTAATTTTTATATTTATGGCTACACAAAAAGGCGCTTCTTCCCCCCAAATATTCGGGGAGAGAAAATTTTTTACCGATTTTGTGCAAGCGGCTCCCATGCCGGACTTAATCGAGATTCAGAAGAATTCTTATAATTGGTTTTTAAAAGAAGGTTTGGCCGAACTTTTTGATGAGATATCTCCCGTAACAGATTTCATCGGCAGAGATTTGGAGCTTTATTTTAAAGATTATTATTTGGATGAACCCAAATTCAACGAAGAAGAGAGCAGGAAAAAAAACATTACTTATGAAGCCCCTTTCAGGGTTGAGGTGGAATTAAAAAACAAGAGAGATAAATCCAAGGTGGAACAAGAAGTTTTTTTGGGAGATTTTCCTTTAATGACCAATAACGGAACTTTTATAGTAAACGGAATAGAAAGAGTGGTTATTTCTCAGTTGATCAGGAGTTCGGGGGTTATTTTTAATTCCAGTTATATTAAGGGAAAAAAATATTACGGCGCCAAGGTTATTCCCAACCGCGGAGCTTGGTTGGAAATGGAAACCGATATTAACAAGGTGATTTGGGTAAGGATTGACCGCAAAAGAAAGATAGCCATTACTTCTCTTTTGAGGGCTTTTGGTTATAGCAGTGATGAGGAGATAAAAAAATTATTTGAAGACATCGACGAGGTAAGTGAAGAGGCGCATAGAAACGGAGAATCAAGCCATATCGAGGCCACTTTAAAAAAAGATGCGGCCAAAAACGAGGCAGAGGGCTTAAAAGAAGTTTACAGAAAAATCAGACCGGGAGATTTTGCCGCCACCGATAATGCGCGCCAGCTTATTCATTCCATGTTTTTTCGTTTTGATCGTTATGATTTCGGAAGCGTGGGCAGGTATAAGCTTAATCGAAGATTCGGTTTGGATGTTCCCAACACCAAAGAGAATCGGATTTTAAGACGAGAGGATCTTATCAGCATTATTAGAGAAATTATCAGATTAAATATTACCGGAGATCCGGAAGATGATATTGATCACTTGGGCAATCGAAGGATTAGGGCGATCGGAGAATTGATCCAGAATCGTTTTCGTGTGGGTTTGGCCCGTATGCAAAGAATTGTTAAAGACAGAATGAGCACGGCCGATTTTAGCACCCTTACCCCTAATAAGTTAATTAACGCCCGTCCGGTTATTAGTGTAGTGCGGGAATTTTTTATGTCTTCCCAGCTTTCCCAGTTTATGGATCAAACCAATCCCTTGGCCGAGTTGGAGCATAAAAGGAGATTATCAGCCATGGGCCCCGGTGGGTTAACCCGGGAAAGAGCCGGTTTTGAGGTGCGTGATGTACACACTACTCACTATGGCCGGATTTGCCCGATTGCCACTCCGGAAGGGCCCAATATCGGTTTGGTGGGACATTTGGCCAGTTTTGCTCGCGTTAATAACTACGGATTTGTTCAAACCCCTTATCGCAAAGTTTTGCATGATTTAAAAACGGATGATCCGGCTTTGGAAGGTCAGATCTTGCGCGAGGATGTAAAAGCGGTTAAGAGTTTGGAAGAAGGCGAGGAAATTTTATTAGAAGAAGTTCCGGATAATAAAAAAGGAAAAATAATAGCTAAAGCCGGAAAAAAATTAGATAAAAAGACCATAAAAACTTTGAAAGATAATTTGGATAATCGGGTTTTAATTCCCGTAAAACCCAAGGTTACCAAAGAAATTGTGCTCTTGGATGCTTTTGAAGAAGAAAAATATATTACCGCTTCCTCTAATATCCCCGTGGATAATGAAGGTAATTTTTTGGTGGAATTCAATGAAGTTAGGAAATACGGACAACCCATGGCTTTGGAAGTTACTCGTATTGATTATGTGGGAATTGCGGCTAATCAGATCGTTTCCATATCCACTTCTTTAATCCCTTTTATGGAACATGATGACGGACAAAGAACCTTGATGGGAACAAATATGCAGAGACAGTCCGTTCCTTTGATTATTAACGATTCCCCGATCGTGGGGACGGGCGTGGAAGAAAGAGCCGCTTTTGATTCCGGGCATATATTATTGGCCCAAGAGGCCGGAGAGGTGGTAAAGGTGGATGCTCAAGAGATTTCAATCAAGAATAATAAAGGAGAAATTACCAATTATCAGCTTTCCAAATTTCGTCGCTCCAATTCCTCCACTTGTATTAATCAACATCCCATGGTTAGTTTGGGAGACAAGGTTAAGAAGGGGCAACCTTTGACTGACGGTCCTTGTATAGACAAGGCGGAATTGGCTTTGGGCAAAAATGTTTTGGTCGGTTTTATGACCTGGGAAGGATTCAATTATGAAGATGCCATTATTATTTCCGATAGATTGGTAAAGGACGATGTTTATTCTTCTATTTATATTGAAAACTATACCGTTGATGTGCGGGATACTAAGTTGGGCCCGGAGGAAGTAACCAATGATATCCCCAATATCAGCGAAGAAAAATTAAAAAATTTGGATGAAGAAGGAATAGTTCGTATTGGAGCCGAAGTTTCTTCCGGAGATATTCTGGTGGGCAAGATCACTCCCAAAGGGGAAACCGAGCTCTCTTCTGAAGAAAAGCTTTTGCGGGCCATTTTCGGCGAGAAAGCCAAAGATGTTCGCGACTCTTCTTTGTATTTAGAGCACGGAGAACACGGCAAAGTTGTGGATATAAAAATTTTTTCCCGAGAAAACGGAGATAAGTTGCAAGCCGGAGTATTGAAATCAATCCAAATTTCCGTAGCCAACTTAAGAAAAATTCAAGTCGGGGATAAAATGTCCGGAAGGCACGGAAACAAGGGATGTATTTCCAAAATTGTCCCTCGGGAAGATATGCCTTATTTGGAGGACGGCACTCCCCTGGATGTTATTTTGTCTCCTTTGGGTGTGATTTCCCGTATGAATTTAGGACAAATTTTGGAAACTCACCTGGGGTTTGCCGCCCAAAAATTGGGGTATAAGGTAGCCACTCCGGTTTTACGCGGGATATCCGAAGAAGAGATAAAAGAAGAATTGAAAAAAGCCGGTTTACCCGAGGACGGAAAGGTAAAATTATATGACGGCAAAACCGGTCGAGCTTATGACAATAAAGTGGTGGTGGGATATAAATATATGCTGAAATTGAATCATATGGTGGAGGATAAAATGCACCAAAGATCGATCGGGCCTTATTCTTTGATCACTCAACAGCCCTTGGGAGGAAAAGCGCAATTCGGCGGTCAGAGATTCGGAGAAATGGAGGTTTGGGCCTTGGAAGGATACGGCGCCGCCCATACTTTGCAGGAAATTTTAACCATTAAATCCGATGATGTTCCTGGCAGAAGCAGCGCTTATGAATCCATTATTAAAGGAGAGGAAATTACCAAACTTAATGTGCCGGAATCCTTCAATGTGTTAACCAGGGAAATTAAGGGCCTGGGTTTGGATGTCGAGCTCTTACAAGGAAACAATAAAGCCGTTCATTCTCAAAAAACAGAGACCGAGGCGGAAGAAGAAAAAACCACAGAGAAAAAAGAAGGAGAACAAGAAATTGAGAAATAACAACAATAGTTTTTTAAAATAATTAAATTAATTTTTATGTTAACTCCCATTAAAACCACCGACTTTGAAGCCATAAAACTTATTTTGGCCTCTCCAGAAGAGATTTTATCTTGGTCTCACGGAGAAGTGACCAAATCGGAAACCATAAATTATCGGACTCAAAAAGCGGAAAAAGACGGTTTGTTTTGCGAAAAAATTTTTGGCCCCACCAAGGATTGGCAATGTTATTGCGGCAAATATAAAAAAATCCGTTACAAGGGGATTGTTTGCGATAAATGCGGAGTAGAGGTTACTCGCAGTATTGTGAGAAGAGAAAGAATGGGCCACATCAATCTTCAAACTCCTTGTTCTCATATTTGGTTTTTACGCGGATTGTCTTCTAAAATCGGGCTTATTTTGGATCTGGGAATGCAATCCTTGGAAAAAGTCATTTATTTTGCCAGTTTTATAATTACCGAGGTGGACGAGGATTTAAAAAATGACACCCTGGAGCAAATTCAAACCGAATACAAAGAAAAGAAAAAATCTCTTACTCAAGAGTATAACAAGAAGACCAAGGAAGCCAAAGCCAAAAAGGCCGCTCAAAAAGAAATAGATGATTTGGAAGAGGAAAAACAGGGAAAATTGGATGAGCTCCAGAAGACCTTTAATGAATCCATTAAAGAATTAAGGGATTTAAAACCCTTATTAATAGTTTCCGAGGATGCTTATCAAAATTTAAGTTTAAAATACGGACATATTTTCGAGGCCGGAATCGGAGCGGAAGCTATTCGTAAAATAATGGAGAAAATTGATTTGACCGAAACCATTAAAGATTTGGAAGAAAAACTAAAGAAAGCCAACGATGTAAAAAAGGAAAAAATATTAAAGAGATTGCGTCTTTTTAAGAGCTTGGCGGCCAACAATATTAGGCCGGAGTGGATGGTTTTAACCGCTGTTCCGGTGATTCCTCCGGATTTAAGGCCTATGGTGGCTCTGGACGGAGGCCGTTTTGCGGCCAGTGATTTAAATGATTTATATCGACGGGTTATTAACAGGAATAATCGTTTAAAGCAATTAATTGAGCTGAATGCCCCGGAAGTTATCTGTCGGAATGAAAAAAGGATGCTTCAGGAAGCCGTAGACGCTTTAATTGATAATTCCACTCGCCAAAGCAAGACAGTAACAGCTTCTACCGGACAAAAAAGGCAGCTTAAATCTTTGGCTGATTCCTTAAAAGGAAAACAAGGCAGATTTAGGCAGAATTTGTTGGGGAAAAGAACCGATTATTCCGGGCGCAGCGTGATTGTGGTAAATCCCAAATTAAATCTGGATCAATGCGGTCTGCCCAAAACCATGGCCCTGGAGCTTTTTAAACCTTTCGTAATCAGTCGTTTGATCCAGCAAGAAATAGTTTACAATGTTAAAAGCGCTTCCCGTTTTATTGAAAGCGGCGCGGACGAGGTTTGGGATATCTTGGAAGAGGTGGTAAAAGAATCTTTTGTGCTTTTAAATCGCGCCCCCACTCTGCACAGATTGGGGATTCAGGCCTTTAAACCCATTTTAATCGAGGGTAAATCCATTCAAATTCACCCCCTGGTTTGCCCCGCTTTTAATGCCGATTTTGACGGAGATCAAATGGCGGTTCATGT
>Ga0102934_1000730_pt1 | contig 22377 bp, 24 predicted proteins | sample SalPonR2_A_D1_MG_FD_78175 | JGI IMG/M metagenome (GOLD analysis project Ga0102934, IMG submission 78175) | Salt pond soil microbial communities from South San Francisco under conditions of wetland restoration - Salt Pond MetaG R2_A_D1_MG | ecosystem: Environmental > Aquatic > Marine > Intertidal... | reverse complement strand
TCACCAGATTTTACAGGACGAAGCTTTGAATCTTCGACGTAAAATACTGCGGTTTCATCTTTACCGTGTAATGAAGAAGTAGTACCTCTAAATAGAGAACCATCTCTAAAAGGCATTGGATTAGCATCTTCATAAGCGGCTAGTTCTGATGCAGTAACAGTTTTCACTGTTGAGAAATCCTCAGGGTAACCCCAAGAATGATATACGTTTGCATGTGGGAAAACGCGTTTGTGTGATCCTTGTATGTAGTAAACGGCAGAACTATCAGCAGTAGTAACTAGATCACCATCAGCGATGGTGGTAGCACTAGCTGTTGGAATAGCTGCACCAACTGACATAAAAATCACAGAAACAGTAGCCCCAATTGCAATCAATTTTTTAGTTAAATTCATAAGTTATTTTTCGATTATTATAGATTTGCATCATTTTATCACACCCATCTTATCTAATAAATTCTCATGGGATATCCCGGTATGAAAATTTATCTTCTAAGATCCGACCTTTAATCTCCAGTAATTTGGAGTCGACTACTTTTTTTTATCGACCTGATAAGAAAAAGCCTTGTCGAGGGATTATTTATTTGATGATTAGTTAATAAGTTTGTTTAAAATATTTATAAAGACCTTTGTAGATTAATTATTCTTCTATTCTTTGTAATTGAATGTCGCCTATACCAAGATCGTCTTCAGAATTCAGCTCATTATTACCAATTGAGAAATCAGCCTCAGTTTCAGATTCATCTTCTTTTTGAATATTTTCAAAAGAAGCAGTATTTTCAATTGGCTCTACTTTTTTTTGATCATTTATTATTTCTTGATCTTTATTTTCATTTTTTAATTGATCTAAGTTATCTTTACTTTCTTGAACTTCTTTATTATCTAGCTCAATGTCATTATTTTCATTTTCCTCATTAATAGTTTCTTTTTCATTTTCTAGTGTATTTTCTTTTAAATCATCTTCCTTATTTACAGAAACCATATTTTGAGCTTTTTCAATTTGATTTAAAGCTGCTTGCATGTCTTTTTCTTTTAAGGACTTTCGGATGCTAGATACAACTTTTTGAAATTCTTTTAAATTAGCATTATTAAAAGGATGAATTTCTTTGCCATCAGCCACGGGCAATTTATCACTTTGACCTGTTAAAAGCTTTTCTTCAGGAAAGGGTTCTTTTTGAGTTTCTTGGCTGCCCTTTTCTGCTTCACTCATTAAACCAATAGTGGTATCTTCTTTTTCTGGCATATTTTCTTTTATGTCTTTTTCTAATGCATTTAATTCATTAACAAAATTTTTAGCTAAAATATTAAATTCAGTATTAAAATTTAAACCATTACTATCTAATCTCTTAGCTAAAAGCTCTGCTTCAGTTAACCTTTTATCTAAAACTTCAGCTCTTAAAGCATTTTGACTACTTTCCTTAAATACTATTTGCATTTGAGCTTTTTCAAAAGATAATTTCATAGGATACAAAAAATCTCCAGGCATAGCATTGGCCGAGCTCATATAAAGACCAAAGGTAATAACACCAATTACTAGTATGGCATTAATTGTTACAAATGCTGGTCTTACACACCTACTTGCAAATCTTACTAAATCATCAACCCAGCTAGTATGATAATCAGGGCAATTATTTCTAAACTGCTCCATTAAATCATCTCTAGCCTGACTTTCTAAATCAGGATTTGGTGTAATAGATTTATATTGTTTTTGCAAATCTTTAAATTTCATAAGTTTTTTGTGCTTACACTATATAAGACGAAAAAGGGAGTGATTTATAACAGTTTTTTTAATTAAATTATACTTTTTTTATATCTTTTATAACGCTTTTAGGTATAACAACAAATTTAGGTTTAGATATATTATCTTTTATATTAAACCCTTTATAATAATAAGATTTAAAATTATTATTTTTAAAATTTTTTAAAACAATATAATCTTTATTATCCTTTACAACCTCACCAACAGTTTCCACTCTTAATAAGTTTGTTGGAGCCTCACCTTTATAATAAGGCGTAGTATCTTCCCATTTAATTTTAACCTTTTTATTTTGAAACATAAAAATCATCTACCTTTTTAAGTTGAGTTATGGCCTTCCTAGGAATTAAATATCCCCTATTTAAAATTACATCCCCTGTTTTATTATCATATTCAAAAGGATTAGCAATGTGGACAAATTTATCATTAATATCTATTATAGCCCCTACCAATAAATTAGGCTCTGGTTCTTTCATAGAATCTAAATCATTAAAATAATATTTAGCATTAAGCCAGCCAACTGCCCAAATTGATACTTTATTTTTATTTTTTTTCTGACCACTTCCCATATAAAGTTATAATCAATTTATTTTATTAATACTTTTTATCATACCTCTTGGTATAAAAAGATATTTAGCGTCCTTATTATGTTCCCCAACACTACGATGAGAAAAAGCATCATAGTTTTTGGTTTTTGGGTTTTTTAAAACAATATAACTCTTTTTATCTTTTACAAGCTCCCCTATGGTTTCCATTTTAGATAACTTATCTGGCAATTCATCATTGTTGTTATAATAGACTATAGAATCCTCCCAACTAACTTGTACTTTTTTATTATTTTGATTCATGGCAAAGTATTAATTTTTTCTTTTTTATAAATATTTTTTATTGGTATTAAAAAGCCTGATTTAGGCTTTATTTTATTTTCTTTTTTATTATAACTTAATTTAGTTGCAATATGGACAAACCTATTATTGGATTCTACTATAAAACCAATCAATATTTTAGGCTCTGGCACTTCGGGCTCTAATTCTGTAAATGCATATCCAGCATCAAGATGTTGAATTGCCCAAACATTTTTAAATTTATTTTTATTAGTCATAAAAAATCTCCTTAATAAAATGAAAGGGTGATTCTCATCACCCTTTAAGACCCACTTAATGACCTTTTTTATAATCTTTGTGAGCATCTTGATAAGCCTTTTTGGCTTTTTTCTTAGAGGTCTTGGTGTCTTTAGCTGCTTGATCAGAATCTTTTGTGAGTCTTTTTAAACTTTTAAACCATTCAAATTTAAACATACTTTCCCCTTCTCTATTATATAAGATGAAAAAAGGGAGTGATTTATAACAGTTTTTTTAATTTTTTTATGCCCCGTAAAGCCCTCATCCTTATATTAGTCTCTGACTCGCCAACCATCTCTGATATTTCTTTAAAAGAAAATTCTTCAAAATAATGAAGATGAACTGCTTCTCTATATTTAGGATTAATTTGTTTTAAATAATCTTTAATTCTTTTTAATCTAACCTTATTATCAGTTTCATGCTCTATATCAATGTCTGATTCCAATTCATAGGTATCATCTAAAGAAATATTATCCTTTCGGGTTCTATAAAAATCAATAACCATATTCCTAGCTATTTTATAAAGAAAGGCTCTAAAGTTTCTAACCTCTTTATCCTTTTTAATATAATCATAAATTTTTAAAAAAGACTCATTTACTAAATCATGAGCCTTTTCTTCGCTAGAAACTTTAAAATAAACGAATCTATATATTTCATCCTTATATCTATCATAAAGTTCTCCAAAGGCGTGTTCATCGCCTTTTTGTATTTGATGTAATATAATTTTTTCTTTGATTTTAAGCATATAATAAGTTGCTAATCTTTAGACATTATACATATTAACGTTATAAAAATCAACCCCTTAAATTTATAAAACATATATTAAATAAAAATAGTCTTAATAATAAAATATTTTTTTAATTTTCAAAAAAAGCTTCCTATTATATATGAAATAATGGGGAAATAAGTCAAAATAAAAACCTATAATTTAAAAAACTACAGGTCTTATTTTATAAAATTTATAATATTTTTAAAATACTTGCTCTTTTAGATCTATTACTGTTTTTAATTTCTCACCCCCTCTTGTAAAGTCAAGGCTTATTTGATCACCAGGATTTTTTGACTGGAAAATATAAGTTAAGCTCATGCCTGGCTCCACTTTAATGCCATCAACTGATATTATTACATCAGCGTTTTGAAGGCCAGCCTCCTCTCCAGAAGAATCTGGGGCTGGATCACCATAAACTATAGCTCCTGTTTTTAAGTCTTTGAAAAGATCGCTTAAAAGACCAGGGGTTTCAGAAACACGTAAATATTCAACACCAGCTAAGGGCCAACTAAAAACCTTGTCCTTAATTGCCTCATCAACTTTAGCAGCTAAAACCCAGGCCGGTATTATACTAGAATCTTTTACCAAACCTACAATATATTTTTCTTTAAAAACTATTCCGGCTGGCGATCTTCCTAAAATACTACCATTATTGATCCTTATTCCATTTTTAAATTCATCAGTTGAGCGCACTAAATCCTCTGTTTTATAAATATTTCTTGCCCTAGGATCAGACACCTTAGTAGACCAAACATTTTTAAATTTATCTAAAATAGTCAAATCATCTCCTGAATTTAAGTTAACATAATTTAAAATATTTGAAGTTTCAATATCTTGGGCTGGTATTTTAATTAAATTAATACCTGTTTTAGGATCTTTAATCTTGCGGGTTATATTAAAAATTTCATTTTTATAATTAATGGCTACGTATTGGTCTTCTTCATTAAAATCAAGACTTGTTAAAAGCCAGCCATCTTTTTTAACTGCCACTGCCAAAGCATTAGATTGCCAAGGAGCATAAATTTGATCTAAAAAACCCTCGGGATTATTTTTAGATTTAAATATAGTCCAGGTTGATTTTTTTAATAAAGATATATTTTGAGAAACATCTGTTTCTTTTTCTTCTAGGTCAGGTATTAAAACACTGCCTTCATCTACATCTTCAGTATTATTTTCTTGTGAAGTTGTTTTTATATTAAAAGGAATCCAGCTAGGAATTTCATTACCGCTTAAAATATAGCTAGCTCCCAAGCCTCCACCTATTATTCCAAAAAGTAAAGCTATTAATAAGACCATTATAAAAGAAGCCCCCTTAGCTTTAATTGGTTTTTGTAGGGTGCTTAGATTATCCCTTTTATAAAGGTCAGAAACTTTCTTTTTTATACCTAAGCTGCTTTTTTCTTCTTTAGCCCATCTTTGGCTTTTACTAATACCAACTGAAGCTTCTTTTTCTTCAGAATCACCGTTAATATTAACTTTTTTTTGATTTTTTTTATCAGGCATATAATTATTTTTTTAAATCATCGGGTTTAATTTTTTCCCATTCATTTTGATTATTTTTTTTATAAACACTCATTTCTGAAACTGTTTCTTTGTCAGAGTAAATTAAATCTACACTAGCTCTGCTACCAGCTCTTTTAGCACGCTTAATATTTTTATCAATAACTCTTGGCTTTGTTATCTTTTCCATTCTCATTCTACCAACTGGTGATTCAAACTCAATGATTTCCTTTTCCCCTTTTATCTTTTCACCTTGATGATTTACATCAACTACAATTTCTTCTACTTCTTTACTTTCAATGCCAAATTTTTCCTCAGCCAAATATACTAATTGTTCCCATTTATTAGGATTCATAAATTTATTTCTAGAATTTATTAAATCTATCTAATATTTATTATACAATTTTTGTAAAAAATAACAAACCATTTGCACAAATTCACTCGACTTCTCAAACATATCTAGCTTTAATTTATTTAAAGGTTTCGCTAATCAATACCTAGCTCTTTTAACATCTTTTTAAAAGAATCACTTTTGTTTTTTTCAATGTAATCACTTCTGGATGCATATTTTAAAGATTTAATATTTAATAATAAAGATATTAAAGTAAGAGGGGCTTTTAAAAATTCCGTTTTAGGAGTGTTTTTAATAATTTTTTTAACCTGATCTTTGCCATAATTATTTATTATCCACTTTAAGTGGCGCCATTCACCATAATTAATAGAATTAATAATAATTCTTTTTTTTTCTTTTTGAGGATCAACTAATGAAAAATCATAAGACCAAAGAACGGACTTAAAAAAATCAGGCAGCTTTAATTTTTGGTTAGTTGATTTTGTCATAATAATCTACATTATCTCTTTATTATACCAATAATAAGCTAAAAAGTCAATTTTATAATATCTTAAAGTTTGATAAAAAATAATCTTATTTTATTAAATTAAGATTATAGTTTAAAGAAAATTAAGATTTTTTTATACTAAACCTTATTCATTTAAACCTGACCTTCAAAAGATTTTCTTTTTTTATTGTAAAATATGCCAATGGGGATTTTTGATTTCTCATCATTATAATCCCACTCATTAATCTTTTCTAAAGCTTTTTCTTTAGAATCTAAGTTACTATCTTCTATCTCATAAATCCTTTTATTATAATCTTTTGTATTATTATAAAAACTAATACAAGGTTGAAGAATTTCTACAAAAGAAAAACCTTTATGTTTAATAGCTTTTTTAATAATTTCTTTTAAATGATCCATTTTAAAAGCATAGCTCCTAGCTATAAATGAACCATTAGAAGCCAGCATAAGCTCTAAAGGATCAAAAGGGGCCTCTATACTACCCTTGGGGCTAGAACCTCCTTTAAAGCCCTTGGGAGAGGTAGCAGTAAACTGACTAGTAGTTAAAGCAAAGTTTCTATTATCATGAATTAAAACCGTAATATCAGAATTTCTTTTAGCTGCATGAATTAAGTGAGAAACTCCTTCATTATAAGTACCACCATCTCCAGCAAAAACTATTGGCTTAAGATCGGGATTGGCAAGTTTTACTCCAGTAGCTGATACCACAGGCCTACCATGAAGACAAGAAAGACTATTTAAATCAATATAATCAATAATTTTTGAACTGCAGCCTATGCCACTTATTAAAACAAAGTTTTTTTTAGCAAAACCCGTTTTAATTAATTCTTTAACTGCTTTTTTAAAGCTATTTAAAATAGCAAAATTACTACAACCTGGACACCAGGTATTTTTAGCTTTAGTATTTAAATTTATATTATTATTAGCCATATTTTAATTAAAAATTAGATAGTTTTTCTTTTAGTTCATCACAGCCAAAAACACGAGCATCATATTTTAAGATTGTTTTATCTGGTTTAATGCCATAACGAGCTAAAAGCTGGCCAAGTTGAGCTAAGCCATTTGTTTCTACTAAAACTAGCTTTTCTACTCCCTTAAGTGCTTTTTTAATTTGCTTTTCTGGAAAAGGTTGAAGCAAAACAGGAAAAATCATTTTTAAATTAAGTTTTTTAGCTGCGTCCCGAGCTGGTCCCTTAGTTGAACCCCAGGCAATAATGGCTTTTTTAGCATTTTTATTACCATAAACCTCAACTGCTTTTAAATTATCTACTTCTTTTTTCATTTCCTTAAATTTTCTAAGTCTTTTTTCTTGCATTTTTTTAACCTGATCTGGATCTTCAACTGTTAAACCATACTCATCGTGTTCATAAGTGTTTGACTTAACAACCAGGTCTTGACCTGGAAAAGCCATTGGTGAAATTCCTGTTTTTGTATCTTTGTATCTTAAATAATCTTTTCCCTTATTCCATAATTTTGGTTTTTCTTGTTTTATTTTCTTTAAAATATCTTTATCAAAACTAAATGTACTTTCTGAAACTTCTTTATCAATTAAAAGAATGGAAGGGGTTTGATATTTCCAGGAAAGATTTAAAAGTTTACCAGCCCAAAAACAAGCCCCATTAGCATCACCAGGAGCAGCTACAAATTTTTCTATATCTCCATGACCAACATTTAAGGCAAATGAAAGGTCGCCTTGACCATTGTAGGTTGGCACACCTGAGCCAGGTGACATTCTTTGACTTTCTACTAAAACTAAAGGGGTTTCATTTTGAACAGCCACACTAAAACCCTCACTCATTAGGGCAAAGCCTCCCCCAGAAGTTCCAATCATTGTTTTTGCTCCGGCATAAGCAGCCCCAATTGCTGCATTTATAACTCCAATTTCATTTTCCAATTGTGCTACTTTAATATCAAAATCATCTTTTTTTTCAGCTAAAAAATGAAGAACTCCAGTAGCCGGAGTCATAGGATAAGCAAGATAAAGATCAAGTCCAGCTTTAAGAGCCCCTAAAGACAGGGCCTCATTGCCAGTTAAAAGTTTGGCTGGTTTTTTATTTAAATTTTCAATATTTAAAAGTTTTTTTTCTGAATTAAAGGCTTTTTTAGCAATTTTTAAATTAAGATCAAGTTTTTTTGCAAGTTCTTTTTTTAAAATCTTTTCTAAAATATTCCAAGCTATACCAAGTGTTTTAGAAAAGCTAGCTATTAAAGCTATATTTTCCATTATATCAATACCATTACAAGAGCTTACAATGGTTGTTGCTTTTAAGCCTATGGAACCCTTGAGATTACAAACAAAACTATCACAATTATATAATACCTTTCCTTTGTTGTTTAATTCATTTTTATGTTCTTCAATAGTATTTTTATCTAAGGCTAAAAGGAAATCAATTTGATTATTATGAGAAGCAATTTTTTCTTTTGAAACCCTAATTTTAGAAAAGCTATGACCACCCCTGATTAAAGACTGATACTCGTCATAAATAAAAACATGATAGCCAAGCTCATTAAAAATCTTAGCTATTATTAAACCAGCCTTTCTTGATCCTTGACCAGCTTTTCCACCAATTAAAATTGATAAATCTTTTTCCATGTTTTTATATTAAGGTTACCTTTTTATTATAATACCATATTTAAAAATTAACAAATTTTATAAATTATTATTAAGTTACAAAAATCGGGGTGAGCGGATTTGAACCGCTGATCTCATCGTCCCGAACGATGTGCCTTACCACTAGGCCACACCCCGTAACTTTATTATATCACAAATCAGTTTCAATAACCAAAATTATTTAATAATTAAATAAATAAAAATAATAATCGCCATAAATTAGGCGATTTTTTTATTTTTTTAATAATGGTGGGCGGAACAGGACTCGAACCTGTGACTTCTACCGTGTGAGGATAGCGCTCTAACCACTGAGCTATCCGCCCTTAAAAGGCAGTAGCCATTTGATACATTGGTAAAACAATTGCTGCCACCATTCCCCCTACTACCACTCCTAAAAATATTATAATTATAGGTTCCAAAAGCGTCACTAATCTTGAAAGTGTATTTTGAACTTCTCTTGAATAAAAATCAGAAATCTTTTGCAAAACATCATCTAAGCGACCTGTTCTTTCTCCCACTGATAAAAGCTGAGATAACATACTTGGTATATGAGGAGAATCCTTAAAAGAAGAACTAATAGAACGTCCTTCTTCTACGTCAACCACAGCATCTAAAATAGTTTCTTTATAAACTGAACTTCCTACTACTTTAGCTACAATTTTAAGGGCTGAACTAATTGGAATACCCCCTATAATCAAAGTTGATAAACTTCTAGTAAAACGAACTAAATATATTTCTTCAAATAAGTCACCAAAAATAGGTATTTTTAATAAAACATCATCCCAAACAGCCTTTCCCTTTGGCGTTTTAATCCAAAATATAAAACCAGCAATTAAAAGAATGGTTGCCAATAAAATCAAAATAAAATTAGAGGAAAAAAAGCCACTTACTGCAATAAGAATTTTAGTTGGTAAGGGAAGATCAACCCCTGCTTCTTGAAGAACTCCAGTTAATTGGGGGATAACAAAAACCATCATTATAATCATAACCCCAACTACAGCAGCAATAACAAAGGCAGGATAAATCATGGCGCTTTTAATTTTACTCATTAAATCATAGTTTTTTTCTTTTTGGTCAGCTAAATAATTTAACACCTCATCCAGTTTACCAGCTGTTTCTCCTGCTCTTACCATATTTATATAAAAATCATCAAAAACCTTTGGAAATTGAGCTAAAGCAACTGAAAATCTCCTCCCCTCTCTTACATCGTCAGCTATTTTATTAAGAATATTTTTTAAAAAAATCTTATCTGATTGTTCTGCTAAAACTTTTAAAGCCTGAACTAAAGGAAGACCAGCCGAAACCATTACTGAAAGCTGACGCGATATAAAAACCATTTTCTTTGGTTTTACTCCTTGCAAAAAACTAATATTTAAAGGACGTCGCCAAAAAGGCAATTTACTTTGTTTGGTTAAAGAAATTATAATAAGACCCTTGTCAGAAAGAGTTTCAATAGCTACTTGTTCATTGGCAGCATCAATTTTACCATCAACCGTAGTGCCATCTTCTTTTTTAGCTCTATATTCAAATATCATAATTTATAAAATTTTTTAATAATCCCTATTAAAGATTATAACTAATCTATCTACTAAGAAGAGTTCTTAGGGTATCTTTGTTATTACAATTTTTTAAAGCTTGTTCTGACATAATCTCTCCCTTTCTAACCAAATCAGCTAAATGTTGATCTAGAGATATGGCAGTTTGCTCACCAACAGTATTTATCATACCTGAAAGACGATGGAACTTACCACTAGCAACATTATTTTTAACTGCTGAAGTCCCAATAAGAACCTCATAAGCTCGCATCCTTCCTCCTCCTATTTTAGGAATTTGTTGAGAGGTTATAGAGCCAGCTAAATTTTCACTTAAAAAATATTTAACATGATCTGATTTACCAAGAGAATAAAAATGCAAAATTCTTTTAATTGTTTTAACAGTATTGCTGGTATCAAAAAGAGCAAAAACCAAAACTCCGGATTCTGCTATGGCAAAAACCTCGTCCATAACTTTGCTATTTTTAACCTGACTAACCATTAAAACATCTGGATCTCTTTCTCGTATAAATTCTAAGCCTTTTTCAAAACTAGAAATATCAGTTCCTATTTCTCTTTGTTCAATAACACTTTTATTACCTGAAATAATAGTTTTAATAGGATCTTCTAAAGTGGCAATAAATTTAGTTTTATTTTTATTAATATGATCTAAAATTGAAGCAGCAAGGTCATATCTTCCCATATCTCCTGTTACAAAAACTACTCCCTTTTCTTTATTTAAAATATTTTTTACTAAGTCAGGAGCATTTAAATCACTTAAAACAGGAATATTTTGTTTTAAAAGCTCAATTCTAAAACAAGGCATTTCTCTAGAAAAATAAATATCAACCTGAATATTACCCACTTTTTCTAATTTTTTAACAAGCTTTATTTGTTGTTCTTTTTCAAGCTCTTTTTTTTCATCAGGCTCTATTAAAACATCAATTAATTCTTGAGTAAAAGATGTAGACACAATATTTTGATTTTTTAAAAAACTTAAATCACCATTTACCTTTATAGCTGGTAATTGACCAGGTAAAAAATAAATTTGATCAGCCTTTTTTTCAGCTGCTAAATGACAAATTTGATTAAAAATACTTTGTGTTTGAGTAGACATATATTATTAAATTAAAAACTTTATAAACAATTATTCTCGAGCAGCTCTTAAAACCTCTTCTAAGGTTGTTTTACCTTGAAGAACTTTAATATAACCATCTTCTAACATATTTATCATTTTTTGATGCCTAAATTCTTCCTTTACCCTATCTATATCTGATCCTTCTTCAATTATATTCTTCATATTGTCACTAATTTCTAAAACCTCAAATATGGCTGTTCTCCCTTTATAGCCTTCTTGATTACACCTAGGACATCCAGCTCCTTTATAAAAGTGAAGCTGACCATCTTCTCCGCGATAATCATCTAAATTAACTGATTTCAAAGGATTTAAAGTGTCTTTTATTTTTTGCTTAGCCTCAGGAGTAACTTCAATTTCTTCTTTACAATGAGGACAAATAGTTCTTACCAAACGTTGGGCTAAAATTACATTAATAGAAGAAGATATAAGAAAAGGCTCAATATCCATATCTATAAGCCTTGGGACAGCTCCAAAAGCATCATTTGTATGAAGGGTAGATAAAACTATATGACCAGTTAAAGCAGCGTGAATTCCCAAATCAGCTGTTTCATTATCACGTATCTCACCTACCATAATAACGTCTGGGTCCTGACGAACAACTGACCTAATACCATGGGCAAAATCATAACCAATCTCAGGAGCTACTTGGGATTGATTTACACCAGCCATAAAATATTCAATAGGATCTTCTAAGCTAACAACATTAACCCCAACCTGATTTAATTGCTTTAGCATAGTGTAAAGAGTAGTAGTTTTACCAGAACCAGTAGGACCAGTAATAAGTATCATTCCATGGGGTAAATTAATATTATTTTCAATAATTTCTAAGCCCTTACCCCAAAAACCAAGTTCTTTAAAAGAAAAAATTCTTTGTGCTGGATCTAAAACCCTTAACACTACTTTTTCTTTATCAAGCAAAGGAAAAGTAGAAACACGAAGATCTACTCTTCTTTGAGAAACCTTAACTCTAATACGTCCATCTTGGGGAACTCTTGTTTCATCAAGCTTTAAATCAGCCATTACTTTAATACGAGAAACAATTGAAGAATGAAGATGACTGGGTAAACTTGCTGTTTCTCTTAAAACACCATCAATACGATAGCGTATTCTAGTTTTTTTACCAACTGGCTCAATATGAACATCAGAAGCTTCATTATCTACTGCATATTTTAAAATTGAAGCCACTAATTTAGCAATTGGCTCTGCCTCACTAACATTTTCTAAACCAATAGCTGCCTCTTCCCCTGTCCCCACTGAAGCAAAACGAGACTCTGCTTTGCCTAAAGCCTTTTCAACCTGAGCTCCTAAACCAGTATATTGATCTAATATATTTTTAATAGCTGAGGTAGGAGCAGTAAAAAATTTAGCTTTTAAATTATTTTCTCTAGCAATAAAATTAACTGCTTCTCTAGCCTTAAAATTGCCTGGATTTATCATAGCTACCTTTAAAAACTTATCATTTTTATCAAAAGCAATAATTTGATAATTTTCAGCTGTTTCTCTAGGAATTATTTTTAAGGTATCTTTATCAACTGAAATACCATAAAGCTGAGCTACGGGTACTTTATATATTTCTGACTTAGCTTTAGCAATAACCTCTTCAGGTACTATTTTTTTAGATTCTAAAAGCTGGTCTGGGGATAATTTCATTTTTTGAGCATCAGCTATAATAGATTTATATTTATCCTCAGAAACCTTACCTTGCTTTAATAAATATTTTAAAATTTGATTATCAGCTTTAGACATAAATATTTCAAATTTATATACTATAATTTAATCTAATTATTAACATTTTCTTGTTTATCATCTTCGGTTTGTTCTTGATCTTCCTCTTCCTTATAACCAAAATCACTTTCTTCTTCTTTTAAGCCTCCAAAAGGAGCAAAAGGATTAGGCCGACCCACTTTATTTACTTTAATGGGCCTAAAAAAGCTTTCAATATAAACCATTTCTTTAAATTTAGGATCACTAATAACAGTGATAATTTTTTCTACATCAGGAATAGGTTGTTTTAAATAAGCTGGCTTTATAAGAGCATCATCTTTACCTTGGCCAGATTCACTTAAAACTAAATATTTAATAATAACAAAACCAATGCAAACCATTATTACAACAAAAATTATTAAATATATATATTCTTTTTTACTTTTTTTGCCTTTTTTAAGTTTAGCCATATTTATTCAAGATAATAACTTTTAATAGTTAAGGATAAAATATTACCTACCTCTTTTAAAGAAATATTAGTAACATCCATTATGCGAATATTGCTTTCAATTTTACCTAAAAATTTCTTAACCATTTGATAGCCTCCATTAGTAAAACTAAAGGTCATGGTTATTTCACCGTTTTCCCAACCTACTCCATATTTTACAACATCAAAGTCTGATTGTTTAATTAAAATATCTATTTTATTTAAAATCTTAGGTAAATCAGCATCTTGAGCTACAACATAATCCAATTTTTCTAATTCATCTTCCTTAATATTGTCAGCTTTTTCTTCTAATTCTTTTAAGCCTTTTAAGTATTCTCTTTGCTGGCTTAAAATATTTTCATGAGTTTTAACATCTAAAGATTTGCCATTTTTAGTTTCTCTTATTTTTGGTTGAATAACAAAAAAATACTCAAAAGCAAAAAGGCCTATCATTATAATAATTATAATAACAAACCAGTATCTTACTAAAACTCGATGATACCACCTTGCCTTAAAAGTTTTTTCCTTTTTTTTCTTAGCCATAACAAAAATTATTTATTAAAAACACCATCAAGTAAAACAATATCAAAAACTCCGCCTACCCCTTCTGGGCTTTTTCTTATGCCTGATAATCTTACTTCTTTGGCAAAATTATCAGCCTGCCTAAAAGCTACTAATTGTCTTGCTAAAGATAACAAATCTCTAGCCGTAGCCTGCAAGTTAATAGAACCACTAACTCGAGCACTAAAGTCGCCAAAAAAAACATTGGGAATAGTATTTTTTTCTAATAAAGCAAAAAATTTAGTCCAATAAATATGACTATCTAATATATCATCAACTCGGCTAGATTTTTTATGAAGATTTTCAATCCTATCTCTTAGGCCAAGATAGGAAGCAGTTTTACCTTCAAGTAATCTAATTTCGCCCCTTAGTTTATGGACCCTATCACCAACTTTTTCAAAATGTAAATTAGTATAAAGCCAAACTACGCCAAAGATCGTTATAATAACAACCAAAGAAGCAACAAAAAGTAAAAACCTTGATTTAACTACCCTGGGTATAACAACTATTTTTTTAGGAATAAGACTAATTCTATATTCATCAACCTCAGGATTCATATCACCAAAGTTTTGACTTTCAAAGTCATCTTTTTTATTAAAATCTTTAGCCATAAAAAATTACATTATTTCTCTTAAAGCCAGGCCGACTGCTACTGTAAACCTTGGCGCTACTTCTTGAAGAGCTGGCCTTAGGTCTTCATAATAAGCAACCCTAGACCAAGGATTACCTATTATAATTCTTTTATCTAAAACTTTTTCAAAAAATTCTGGTAAATTGGGAAGATAAGCTGAGCCACCTGAAATAATAACTTTTTCTATTTTTTTATCAGACTGCTCTTTATAAAGTTTAATAGAATATTTCATTTCATCAATAACAGGATTAAGTATTCCTCTAATTACCTGAGGAATTTTAGAATCTCCCCCTATGCCAATATCTCTTTTAAATTGTTCTGCTCTTTTAAAATCAATATGTAAGCTATTAGCAATAGCCCTTGAAATTGTTACCCCTCCCACATCAATACTTCTATTTAAAGCAGGCACTCCATCTTCAATTATAATAATATCTGTGGTCAAGGCACTAATATCAATTACCATAGTAGTTTCTTTACTTTTACCAAGCAAAGAACGAGACAAGGCAAAAGATTCTGTTTCTAAAGACAAAAGCTCTAAATTAGCTTGTTTAAAAATTTCCACATAACGCCTAACAAGTTTTTTAGAAGCAGCTGTTAAAAGAACCCTATAATTCTTTTTACCATTACTTGTTTGAAAGGTATTAATAATTCTCCAATCAAGCACAACTTGATTTATAGGCATGGGAACAACTTTTTTAGCTTCCCAATTAATAGCAGATTGAAGATCCTTTTTTTTCATATAGGGAACTGTAATAACAGAGGTAAAAACAGAAAAATTAGGCAATGCTGTCACTGCCCTGTACCCCTCTACACCAGCTTTTTCATAAACCCTTTTTAAAAGATTGGCTACTTTTGTAATAATTTCTTTTGAGCTACCACTTATGACATCTTTTAATGCTCTTTCTGCATAGCCATAAGTTAAAAGAACTGGCACCCCTTTTTGTTCTTCTAATTCCACAAGTTTAATACTTGTAGAGCCAATATCAATACCTAAATAAGTTTTTTTATCGCCTATTCCAAAAAGTCCCATATTTTTATATATAATAAAGGTTATATTTTATTATTTTTATTATACAACAAATAAGTTATTAATACAACAACAATCTGGGGAAATTGAAAAATAAAGTAATAAAATTTTGATCTTAGTTAAAAATATAAAAAATTTAGCTATTACTAAGTTTTAATTTTCCTAGTTTTAAAAAAATAAAACCAGCAACAATAATTAAACCAAGGCAAAATATTTGAGCCATTCTAAGACCTAAAAATTGGGGCTGGCTATCAATTCTAAAAAACTCAATAACAAACCTTCCTAAAGAATAAAGCATTAAATAAGAACCAGTAATTAAACCAGGTCTTTTTTTTATAAATTTAACCACCAATAAAATAAGAATTAAAAAAACAATTAAATTCCATAAAGATTCATATAAAAAAGTAGGCTGAAAATACTCAAAACTCTTAAACATGCTAGGCCTTTTTAAAACAGGAATAGGTATTCCCCAACTAACCGGAGAACCAAATAACTCACTATTAAAGTAATTCCCCCATCTCCCAATAGCCTGAGCTAAAATAATACCTGGAGCCAAAATATCAGTTATCCTTAAAAATGATTTATATTTATTTTTAAAAAAAGGCTTTTTTTTATTATAAAAATAAAGAACAATAATACCTCCTATTATCCCCCCAAAAATACCAAGCCCACCCTGCCAAACATAAAAAACTTCTATGGGATTTTTTAAATAATAAGGTAACCGAGCTAAAACATGATAAAGTCTTGCTCCAATAAAACCAAAAATAATCAAATAAACAATTAAATTCTCAATATAAGAAAAAAGATAAGAGCTTTTTAAGATCTTTTTAGTAATAAAAAAATAAACCATATAAGCTAAAAAAGCTCCTATGGCAATTAAAAGGCCATACCAATAAATTTTTATTCCTATTAGCTCAAGGGCAATTGGACTAGGGGAAAAACCATGTAAAAAGTTCATAGGCTTTATAAATAAATAAGAGTCTATTACCTAGACTCTTATTATATCAAATTTATATTTTATATTCAAAAAAAGATTAATTACAACTAGCGTCTGTGTTTTGGTTAGTAGTTTCTGTCCCAAAACTAGCTACTGGGGTATTTTGAGATAAGGTTTTTTCACAATCTTTGGGAGGATTATTAAAGGCCTGGCAAATAGCATTTTTATAAGCCTCTGGCGTGCGATTAGGTGAAACTTGAACCCCATTTATAACTAAAGTTGGAGAACCAGCTACTTGATATTTTTGATTAAGATCATCTTCAACACTAAACTTTGGATAACTACCATTTATCCAAGTATCTTTATTATTATAATTTTTAGTAATTTCATACTCTTTGTCGGTTTCATCTATACAAGAATTAAGTTTGCTTTTATTAAAATCAAGATCTCCAAGACATGTGCTTGAGTCTCCTTTTTCAACAAAGCAGTTTAAGTATTTTATATATTCAGAGCGATTTTGAGATTGAAGACAATATTGCAATAAATTTTCATCAAGCTCTTCTTTATCATGCATAGCATAATTTACAAAATTAACATCAATTTCTGCTTCTTGTTTTAATAAATCTAAAGATGGTAACATTGCTTTTTGGGCTTGTAAACCATAAGGGCAATATGACATAATAAACAAATTAACGCTTGGCTTGTCTGAGGTTGGAACCTCTTCCTGGGTTTGACTTTGATTTGATTTTAAACTAGCCTTAAAATCTTCTATATTAATAGCTTCTGGAAAAAATATTTTCCCATCACTAGAAACATAAGAATCAATTTTTTGGCCCTGAACATTAAATTGAACATTACAAAGATCTACCCCACTATTACAACTAGCTTTTGATAAAGATGCGCTAGTTCCAGGTTGAAGTAAATTATTATTAACAAAGCTTAAAGTGTTTTCCCCTATTTTTTGCTCAGAAGGAGAAAATAGTTTAGATTTTATACCAAAGCCGCCTGTTAAAAAAGAAGCGATCAAAGCTATAAATAAAACTAAAGAAATAACTTTACCATTAAGATTTAAATTGCATTTTTTCTTTTTATCCATAAGAAAATATATTTTAATTATTTAAAAGTATTTTTAGAGTAAAAAATAAATAACAATTTGTCAAATTAAACTTTCAATAGTTTTAGCAGTTTTTAAAATCCCCTCATCATCAAAATCATCCCCAATAATTTGAATCCCGGTTGGCAAACCATTAATATTTTTATTAGGGAAGGTTAGGGCAGGTAAACCAGTTAAATTGGCTGGCACAGTATAAATATCTGACAAATACATATCAATTGGTTTACCAATCTTTTCCCTTAAATTAAAAGCTATTTTAGGGGTGGTTGGTAAAAATAAGCCATTAACACCTTTTTTAAAAATATTTGCAAAATCTTGTTTAATTAAAGTTCTAATCTTTTGAGCTTTTAAATAATATTTATTATAAAAACCCTGGGAAAGAACATAATTTCCCAACATTATTCTTGCCTTAACCTCTTGGCCAAAACCCTTGCCTCTTGTTTCCTTATAAATATCTAACAAGTCTTTTTTCTTTTCACATAAACCATATCTTATCCCATCAAAACGAGCCAAATTAGCTGAAACTTCAGCTGGCATAATAATATTATAAGCCCTTAAAGCATATTTTAAATGAGGTAATTCTACTTTTAAAAATTTAATCCCTTTTTTTTGCAAATTACTAATAGTTTCCTTAAATAATTTTACTAATTCTTTGTTTTTTGACTCTACTAAATTTTTAGGAATGCCTAAAATAATATCTTTGGGGTCTTTGGCTTTTAAAGGATAATTAATTTTATTAGATTTTAAACTTGTTAAATCTTTTTTATCCCTGCCTTGAATAAAAGATAACATAATAGCCAAATCCTCTAGGGAAAGAGCCATTGGTCCTATTTGATCAAGCGATGAAGCCATAGCTATAAGTCCATACCGCGAAACTCGACCATAACTTGGCTTTAAACCATAAACACCACAAAAACTAGCCGGCTCCCTTATAGAACCGCCAGTGTCAGATCCTAGCCCAGCCAAAGCAAAGTTTGCTGCCAAAGCTGCTGCTGGACCACTAGAAGAGCCTCCAGGGACTTTTTTAGTATTTACTGGGTTTTTAGTCGGCCCAAAACAACTTGTTTCCCCAGAAGCGCCACAGGCAAATTCATCCATATTCCCTTTTCCTAAAATTATTGCCCCTGCTTTATTTAATTTTTCAACTACACTGGCGTTATAAAGTGCTTTATAGTTTTTTAAAATTTTTGAACCAGCAGTGCATTTTTTATTTTTAACTAAAATATTGTCTTTTAAAATTATGGGGATACCATCTAAAACACTTTTTAGTTTATAACCTTTTTTATCTTTTTCCCGAGCTTGTTTTAAAGCCTGTTTTTTAAAAATACTAATAAAGGCATTTATTTCTGTTTCTTTTTTATCAATAGATTTTAAAAATTCTTTCACCAAGTTTTCAAAAGAAAACTCTTTATTTTTAAGAGCTTGATGGGTTTTTAAAATATTTAAATCTTTTATATTCATAAGAGTATCTTAATATAGCCTAATCAAATTTAATATTATTTATTTTTAAAAATAGGTTTTGTTTTTAAAAAATTATCTTTTTGATCTGGGGCATTATTTATTAACTTTTTTCTAATTACTTTATCTAGTTTTTTTACTTCATCTTTTCTTAAAATATTAGACTTTATCTTTTTACCTTTATAAGGGGCTACCCCCTTAGTATTAACTTCTTTTATTTCTTCTATATAATCAATAATTTTTTCTATTCTTTTTTGATAAAAACCAATATCTTTAGAATCTAATTTAATTCTAGATAATTTTGCAATATCTTTAATTTTTTGCTTGGAAATCATAAATTAATCTTTTAATAAATTTAAAAACTTTTTTTCTTTGATTATTTTAATATTTTCTTTTTTTGCTTTTTCTAATTTAGATCCAGGCTCTTTACCTAATACTAAATAATCTGTTTCCTTACTAAGACTAGATAAAACCCTTCCTCCTAATTGAACAATTTTTTTCTTAGCCTCATCTCTAGTTAAATTTTCCAGTGAGCCTGTTAAAACAAACTTTTTATTTTTAAGCTTATTTTTAATTTTAGGATATTTAATTTTAACTCCATTTTCAAACATTTTGTTTAAAAACTTTTTATTCTTTTTATTATTAAACCAATTATAAATACTTTGAGCAACTTTACCCCCAATATCATAAATACTTTTTAATTCTTTTAAACTAGCATTTTTTAACTTTTCTAGACTTTTAAAGCGTTTAGCTAGATCTATGGCAGTCTCTTCTCCAACATGACTAATATTTAAAGCTTGTATAAATTTAGGAAAAGTAATTTCTTTAGAATCATTTATTGCTTTTATTAAATTATTAGCAGATTTTTCCTCAAAACCCTCTAAATTTTTAATATCTCCTTTTTTAATGCTAAATATATCATAAGCTTCTTCTATAATACCTTTATTTAAAAATTTTTCTACAATTTTCTTACCAAAACCATCAATGTCAAAAGCTTTTTTTGAAACAAAATAACTAATATAACTTAAATTTTGGGCAAAACAATTAGGATTAGTGCAAAAATGCTTAGCCTCGCCTTTTTTTCTTTTAACCTTTGAATCACAAAATGGGCATTTGCTAGGAATGCTAAATCTTTTTTCTTTACCATTTCTTAATCTTTTTAAAACTTTTACTACAGCTGGGATAACATCCCCAGCTTTTTCAATAATAACAGTGTCTCCTATTCTAATATCAAGTCTATCAATTTCATCTTGATTATGAAGAGTGGCTCTAGATACTGTTGAGCCCATAAGTTTAACTGGCCTTAATTTTGCCACTGGAGTTAAGGCCCCAGTTCTCCCAATTTGAATATTTATATCTTTTATTTGAGTAGTAGCTTGTTCAGCAGGAAATTTATATGCCCTCATCCAACGAGGTGACTTACCAATGCGGCCTAATTTTTTTTCTAAATTAATATCATTTAAAACTATTACCACTCCATCGTAATCAAAGTCTACCTTATTTCTTTTTTTTAATTGTTTTTGATAATAATCTTTAACTTGGCCTAAATTATCTACTTTTTTTGTTTCAGAATCAGTTTTAAAGCCTAGTGTTTTTAGTCTTTCATGAACCTTGTCATGGGTTTTAGGCTTTTTATTAGAAACAATTTCAAAAGCATAACAATCTAAGCCCCTTTTAGCTGTTACTTTTGGATCAAGTTGTCTAATAGAACCAGCTACTAAATTACGGGGATTGGCATATACTTTTTTGTCTTGTTTTTTCCTTTTTTTATTCAAATCAATAAAATCTTTATGGCTCATAAATATTTCTCCCCTAACCACAATATCTAGATTCTCCCTTAAACGAAGAGGTACTGCTTCAATGGTTTTAACATTTTTGGTAACGTTTTCTCCTATTTTCCCATTACCCCTTGTAGCAGCTAGTTGTAAAACACCTTTTTTATAAGTTAAAACAATATCTACTCCATCTATTTTTCTTTCGCAATAATAATTAAAACTTTTTTCAGATATATTAAGATCATAGTTTTTTCTTAAATAATCTTTCATATATTTTTGCCATTCAACAAGTTTTTGAAACTCAAATACATCTTCAATAGATAAAATAGCTTGAGGGTGCTTAACTTTTTTAAATTTATCTAAAGGTTTTCCCCCAACTCTTTGAGTGGGGGAATCAGGTTTTTTTAAACCAGGATATTTATCTTCTAAATCAGCTAACTCATGCTTTAGGGAATCAAGAGCAGCATCTGAAATTTCTTGCTTATCTAATACATGATAAAGATACCTATGATGATTAATTTCTTTTTTTAATTTTTCAATACGTTTCTTAGCCTGCTTTTTATTCATAAACTAAACCAACCTTATGTTTAATTATTAAATATTTTTTTTAAAAAATTATAACCTTATAAGAACCATAATTATTATTGTTCTTCCTCTTCTGATGGAGGATAACAAATAGTTTGACTACTTATAGAATCACTTGGGGGAGACTCACCTGCCTCACTAATAGTAGTTATTCTATAATAATAATCAATAAATGGCACAATACGCTTATCTGTAAAACAACAACTACTAACATCCGAGGCCTCTTTACCACAATTGCCATCATCATTGCCTTGAATATGACAAACATGGCCTGAATCTAAACCACAGCTATTACCTCCACATTCGCCTGCCTCAAAATCAAGTCTAATTTTTTCTGGATCTTTGGCAACATTGTAAAGATAAACATTGTCTATTAAACCATTAAAAAAATCAGTATTATCATAATCTACGCCTATTCTCATTTCTCCATCAGACTCTCCAAGGCTTATTGTATTTGTATTTTCTTCTTGACCATTAATAAAAAGCTTAACACTAGAACCTGAATTAGTTAAAACTACATGATACCAATTATCAACGCTTACTGTAGTAGAAGAGCTTGTTGCTAAACCTCCCAAATCAGAGTAAATTTCTCCGCTACTATTTATCGCTAGCAAACTTCTTGGCGTACCTGTTCCTTCCATGCCGCCAAGCTGAGAAACTATAGTTTGCTCGCTACCAGTTAGGGCTGGCCTAACCCAAGCCCCAAGAGTAAAGTCCGTTTCACTAGGATTAATTATATTAGCAAACTTTAAATAATCATCTGCCCCATCAAATTGGCCTGATTTTTCAAACAAGGCATTAGTGGCCGTAGGATCAGG
>Ga0102934_1000729_pt1 | contig 22385 bp, 20 predicted proteins | sample SalPonR2_A_D1_MG_FD_78175 | JGI IMG/M metagenome (GOLD analysis project Ga0102934, IMG submission 78175) | Salt pond soil microbial communities from South San Francisco under conditions of wetland restoration - Salt Pond MetaG R2_A_D1_MG | ecosystem: Environmental > Aquatic > Marine > Intertidal... | reverse complement strand
CAACTTCTTTCTGTTCTCCGGGCTGCGGACGGTGACGGCGGTGCGCAGTGCGGTCTTTATTGCCTTTACGCCCTCGGTAGTGGCCATGGCATCGGCGCTGTTCTTCCGCGAGCGGGTAAATTTACTGATGGGAATCGGGATAGCGGCGGCCTTCGCCGGAGCGGTAATAACGATAACCGACGGAAATATCGGCAGGGTGCTGTCGAAGGCGGTTTCCACGGGCGACCTGTTTCTGCTGGGCTGTGTGGTGATGTGGACGATCTATTCGATCACCGCCAAGTTTGCCATGGGCGAGCTGGCCCCGTTTACGCTGCTCACCTACGGGTCGCTGCTGGGTTCACTGCTGATGGTTCCGTTTGTGCTGTGGGAAGGGGCCATTTTTTCGCTGCACACTCAGCCGCCGGAGGTCTGGTTCGGGCTGCTGTATCTGAGCATCGGCGCCGCCGGTATTGCTTACCTGTGGTACTACGAGGGCATTAAGGCGGTGGGAGCCCCGCGGGCGACTATTTTCCTGAACCTGGAACCGGTGGCCGCTATGGTCCTCGGCATAGTAATTCTGGGCGAGCGGGTGACGCTGCCGGTGCTGATCGGGGCGGTGCTGGTTATCTGCGGCTTGCTTTTGACCAACTACCGCCCGAAAAAAGCCAAAAAGTGATATATCTGTCTCATTCATTCCCGATTTCAAGCTGGACAAGCGCGCGCAGCCTCTGGTACACTTAAAAGTGATATATCAACCTACTAGGGGGAAAAGATGGCTTTAGAACTCAAACCGCGCGAAGAGTGCGCCTATGACTGCATATCTCTGGGAGAAATCATGCTGCGCTTCGATCCCGGCGAGGGACGGGTAAAGAACGCCCGCAGCTTCACCGTCTGGGAGGGCGGGGGCGAGTACAACGTGACCCGGGCTTTGCGCCGGTGTTTCGGCCTCAGAACCGCCACTGTCACCGCCTTTGCCGACAACGACATCGGCCGCCTGGCGGAGGACTTTATCCTGCAGGGCGGCGTGGATACCCGTTTTATCAAATGGCTGCCCTACGACGGGGTGGGCCGCACGGTGCGCAACGGCCTCAACTTTACCGAGCGGGGCTTTGGGCTGCGGGCGGCCAAGGGCACCTCCGACCGGGGCAACTCGGCCGCCGGCCAGTTGAAGCGCGGGGACATCGACTGGGAGGATATCTTCGGCAAACACGGCGTGCGCTGGCTGCACACCGGCGGTATTTTTGCAGCGCTGTCCGAAACGACTCCGGAGGTCATCGAAGATGCGGTAAAAGCGGCCAAAAAGCACGGTACTATCGTCAGCTACGACCTCAACTACCGCGCTTCGCTGTGGAAGAGCATCGGCGGAAAGGAGAAAGCCATCGAGGTCAACCGGCGCCTGGCCCCCTACATCGATGTGATGATCGGCAACGAGGAGGACTTTACCGCCGCCCTGGGCTTCGAGGTAGAGGGGATGGATGCGAACATCAGCACCATCCAGATCGAAGGCTACAAACAGATGATCGATTACGCCGTACAGAAATTTCCCAATTTTAAAGTGATAGCTACCACCCTGCGGACAGTAAAAACCGCCTCGATCAACGACTGGGGGGCCATCTGCTGGCACGACGGCCAGTTTCACGAAGCGGTGCACCGCGAAAACCTCGAGATACTCGACCGGGTCGGCGGGGGCGACAGCTTCGCCTCCGGGCTGATCTACGGATTTTTGACGTTCAACGACACCGCCAAGGCGGTGGAGTACGGGGCCGCCCACGGGGCCCTGGCCATGACCACCCCCGGCGACACCAGCATGGCCGGCCTGGGCGAGGTGGAGCACCTGGTGAAGGGCGGCAGCGCCCGGGTAAAGCGGTAAAGCGCGGAGACATTTTTCAATTTATGGCTTGCCTTTTCCGACTCTGGAGGTAACACTAGAGTCGGAGGAGCAGTCCATGGCAAAGATCAACCGGCTGGAAATTGAAGGGCTTCACGATTTATTTCTTTCTTCCCATCCCTTGGAACAAATCCGCGATAAAAAACCCCCACACACCCGGGTCGATGAGTTTATCAACGAGATAAAGCAGCTTGGGGTCGGCACAATTGTCGTGCTGCTCCCCTCCCACGAAATTCACGACCTGTACGGCGATGTGGATCTGCTGGCCGAATACGCAGAGCACCAGCTGGAGGTGATCCATTTTCCGCTGGAGAACTTCAGCGTGCCCGACAAGATCGAACTCTTCGACCAGTTGATCAGCCGCCTGGCTGCAATACTGGGGGCCCGCAGTATTCTGATACACTGCATGGCCGGCTGCGGACGCACTGGAATGGTCGCGGCGGGAGTACTGGTAAAACGCGGCAGCTCGGCTACCGGGGCGGTTGAAAGGGTACGGGAAGTGCGGCCGGGCAGCATGGATGTGCTGAAACAGATTCTGTTTTTGCGCAGCTACCAGCGCTACCTCGCTGAAGAACATGAAGCACACTAGGGGATACGCAGTCTCTTTGCATATGCAACAAAGCCGCACCCTGGGCTGATCACAGGATGCGGCTTGTATGCTGTGCCCCGCGGGCATCTTTACGCGTTATACGTTCCTGACGCTACATCATCCATACCCGTACCTGTCCAATTGGTATGAAAGAACTCACCCCTTGGGGTATCCACTCGCTCGTAGGTGTGGGCCCCGAAGTAGTCGCGCTGGGCCTGCAGGAGGTTGGCCGGCAGGCGAGCGCTGCGGTAGCCGTCGAAGAAGTTAAGGGCGGTGGTCATAGCGGGGACGGGAATGCCCATTTCGGCGGCCCGGGCGATAACTCTGCGCCAGGAGGCCTGGGCGTCGTCGATGAGGCCGTGAAAATAGTCGTCCAGCAGAAGGTTTGAGAGGTCGGGCTTGCGTTGAAAGGCGTCCTTAATTTTGCCGAGGAAGACGCTGCGGATGATGCAGCCGGCACGCCACATGAGGGCGATGGCGCCGTAGTTGAGGTCCCAATTGTAATCCTGGGCGGCCTGGCGGATCAGCATAAAGCCCTGGGCGTAGGAGACGATTTTAGAGGCGAGCAGGGCCCGGCGGATGTCTTCAATGAAAGCACTGCGGTCTCCGTCGAAGGAGGGCTTCGGGCCTTTGAGGATTTTGGAGGCTTCGACGCGCTCGTCTTTGAGGGCGGAGAGGAAACGGGAGTAGACCGCCTCGCCGATGAGGGTAACGGGCATGCCCATTTCCAGGGAATTGACGGCGGTCCATTTGCCGGTGCCCTTCTGCCCGGCAGTGTCGAGGATTTTTTCAACCAGCGCTTCGCCGTCCTTATCTTTGAAGGCCAGGATATTGGCGGTGATTTCAATGAGATAACTGTCCAGCTCGCCGGTGTTCCAGTCGGCGAAAACCTTGCTCATCTCGTCGGGGCTTAGGCCGAGGCCGGTTTTCATTAGGTCGTAGGCCTCGCAGATCAGCTGGATGTCGCCGTACTCGATGCCGTTGTGGACCATCTTTACATAGTGGCCGGCGCCGTCGGAGCCTACCCAGTCGCAGCATGGCTCGCCCTCGGGGGTTTTTGCGGCTATGGCCTGGAAGATCTCCTTGACCAGGGGCCAGGCTTTGGGGTCGCCCCCGGGCATCATGGAGGGGCCGTGGCGGGCGCCCTCTTCACCGCCGGAAACGCCGGTGCCGATGTACAGCAGGCCTTTTTCCTGCAGGTATGTGGTGCGGCGGATGGTGTCGGGAAAGTGGCTGTTGCCGCCGTCGATGATAAGGTCGCCCTCTTCTAAATGGGGCAGGACCATTTCGATAAACTTGTCAACCACATCGCCGGCCTTGACCAGCAGAATGATTTTGCGGGGCCGCTCCAGGGATTCGACGAACTCTTCCACGCTGTGGGTACCAATGATGGTATCCCGGCCCTTTGCGGCTTTCTCCATAAAGGTGTCCACCTTGGAGACCGTTCGGTTAAAAACAGCCACTGTGTAGCCCTTGTCGTTCATGTTCAAGACCAGGTTCTGGCCCATGACTGCCAATCCTATTAATCCTATGTCGGCTTTCTTTGCCATTTGTTCCTCCGATTTATTCTATGTTTTTAGGGGCGGCGCGCGCCGATGCACATATGCAGGCAAAGCCGCCGCCCGAACCTTTAATTCAATTCGCGGGCGGGTGAAGCCGCCCGTGAGTGGTGCCGGTGTCCTTCGCCCGGGCTGGGGGCCGGCTCCGCCGCCCGAAAAGTTCTAATCCAGCTCGCGGGCGGTCCAGAGGCCCAGGGCGGGATTGCGGATAAAGTAAAACTCCTCGCCGTCGGGCAGCCGGTTGTAGCCGTCCTTGAGTGTGTCCGGGTTGTAGCGCTCCATTGCCTCCTCCGGGTCGCGGTACTCGAAGTTGACCGACTCTATCTCTTCCCGGCTCAGATGTCCGGGGCAGTAGGTAATTTTGAAGCGCCCTTCGGAGCTGCCGTGGATCAGGTGGGCCATAGCCCCGAGGTCCTCCTTTAGCTCCGGATTGTCCTCTACAAGCTGCAGTACCTTCGGGGTGCCGCAGTAGCCGTAACGGCGGATGAGCTTGTCGATCTCCGGGTCTTCTCCGAACTCTTTTACCCCCGGGGCCAGCACTATGAGCTCGCCCCCGTCTTCAATGGCCATGCGGGAGCGGTACACCGCCTTGTTCCCTATCCAGGTACTTCGGAATTCACTGGGGTCCATATACGCCACTACCCGTTTGAGGGGCTTATCGAGGTAGATTATGTTGACCTGCTGAGAAAGGGCCGCCGCTTTTTCATAACACTCATGGTCGTCGCCGATAAAAAGGCCCTTCGTCGCGATGGAGCCGTCCTCTTCTACAGCCACTACTGTGAGCACATATACTACCGGCAGGTCCTGGGCAAAATGTTCACTTGCATAGTTCATAAGCTCACGGACAGGTGTTTTCATGCGTCCCATGATCCGCTCGGTGCCGTACACCGCACCAAGGTAATGGCTCTTGTTGATGCCCTCTTTTCCTCCGGTTCCGACAAACAGGTTCTTGTTGTAGTTTGCCAGACCGATTACCTCGTGGGGTACTACCTGGCCAATTGAGAGGATGAGATCGTAATCGCCCTCGCCCACCCGCTCGTTGACCTGGGCCGGCCATTCAAAGTCGAGTTTTCCTTCGGACAATTCTTGGATGACCTCTGCGGGTACGGTCCCCAGAGTTGACAAGCCGCCCCGCCAATCGTGTACACGAAAAAGCTCCTTCGGCGTCTGGCCGTACATTTCTTCGATTTCCCCATCGGTCATAGGGGCATGGGTACCCACCGCCGGAAGTACATCGGTGAGGGTGTCACCGTAATAACGCCATACCTGCTCTGTAAGATAGCCGGCCCGAGAGTGAATACGGCTTACATCGGGAGGAACGGCAATTACTTTTTTTCTTTTCCTCCGGCCGTCCAGGGCCTTTAGAGCTTCATACAAGCCCTCTCGTAAATCGTCGTTGGTGAGGTTCTCATCTTTTCCTCCGCGCGCATAGTACAACATATTAACTCCAATCCGGTTTTTCCGGCAGCGAAGCATCAAACTCCACCGCTAATTTTTTTGCATACTCGCCTTCATACCTTTCATTTAAGAAGCGTTCCAGCCCTTCTTCAAAAAAACGCCTCCAGGACTGCTCTTCCTTTCCCGGTACAATGGGGTAAAACAGTGCGCCGTTGGCCTCCGCAGCTTTTAGATCCCCCGGAGCGTCTCCTATCATGAGTATATGTTGGGAAGGATACTTTCCCTCCGCCGCAAAAGCAAGGTGTTCGGTTTTTGTCCCCATCTCCTGCCCGGCAATAAGGTCAAGATACCCGTCTATATCGTGTTCCTTCCACTCCCGCTGCAGGGCCTCAAGGGGGGTTTGGGAAACCACAATCACCTCCGCTTTTCCCTGAATCTTCTGAAGGCTCTTTTTAAGGTAGGGAAAGGGGGGAAGATTGAATACAATATCCTCGACACTTTTGTTGACGCTTGTCGACCACTCATAGGCCAGCTGAAGATCGGGATCGGGATTATGGGCAAGTTCCGCCTCCAGAGCAGGATTACCGAGCTTGGTTTCTCGATGGATCCACTCCCGCAGTCCCTGCATTTTTGGTATTTCTACCCCCCGTTCCTGCACCACAGTCCGTTCACGGAGGAGGTCCAGGGCAACCACAACAGCCTTAAAACGATTATATCCCCGGGTTTTCGAATAGAGGTTTACAAACTCCCATGTTTCACGGGCATATTTAGATACCGCCTGCAGGCCGAAGTACCTAATAAAGTTGGGACAAAAGCACTCTTTGTGCTTTATTTCCATTGAATCAAAGGCACAACCGTCCGAATCTATACCAATGAGAAAATCATTGTTCCTTTGAAGAGCTTTAAGCTGCTGAACAGGGTCAGTCATAGTTTCTATTCCTTTCGATTTTACATACTATACGAAAACTATTACCATGAAAAATGGGTGGGGTCAAGGCAAAAGAGGAGTTTGACATCTAAAAACTTTCGATATATTATGAAAAAATGAAAATAACGAAAGCGAAGAAGCAATGGCACAACCTACACGACACGACGAGATAATAAATATTGTAAACCGGCGGCGCCAGGTGTCGGTACAGGAACTGCGGGAACGCCTGGGGGTGTCCGAAGTTACGATTCGAAAGGACCTCAGTTTTCTGGAAGAGCAGGGGTATCTGATTCGCACCCATGGCGGTGCCCGTCTTGCCGAGGACCTCGGACGGCTTCAGACAATCTCCGATAGGCGTGAAGTACATGCGGAGGAGAAGCATTTAATTGCCCGCGCCGCCGCCTCATTGATTAACGAGGGGGATACAATTCTTATCGACGCCGGAAGTACCTGCGCCGCCCTTGCCCATGCTGTTCGGGATATGAACTTAAGGGTCATCACGAACTCCCTAGATGTAATGGTGGAACTGGCGGATTCCCACTCGATTTCACTGCATTCGGTAGGAGGAAGTTATCGGCTGGATGCGGGCTCCTTTATCGGCCCGGCAGCAGAAGAATCCCTCCAACAGTACCGCATTGACACCTGTTTTATCGGAACTCCGGCTTTTACCGGAGGCGGTATTTTCTCCTCTCAAAATACAATTGAATCACACTTCAAACGTCAGGCACTGAAAATTTCGAATCGCCGGATCATTCTCTCGGACCACACAAAATACGATAAAACCACTTTTTCAGTGTTCAGCCGGGCCGAAGATATCGATATTCTTGTGATAGACCACAGTTTAGAAGAACTAGAAAAACTGCGTGATTTGGGCATCGAAGTGCTCATTGCAGATGAGATTATTTTATAGAAATTATTTATAGGAAAGAGGAGTAGGTATGTGTGATGTAAAGGAAATGTTTGATCTCAGCGGAAAAACAGCCGTAATAACCGGGGGCGGCGGTGTGCTGGCCGGTGTAATGGCTGAAAGCCTGATTGCCGCCGGGGCAACGGTTTCACTGTGGGGACGGGGACGAAGCGCTCCGGTTTCGGATATTGTAAAAGAGACAGCCGATTCAACCGGCCGGCCCGAGAAGGTCCACGGAGTAACCGTTGATACAAACGACAAAGCCGCAGTAGAGAAGGCACTTCAGCAGACTGAAGCCGAGATCGGCTTGCCGGATATTCTGGTAAACGGGGTAGGCGGTAATCTTGGAAAAAGCTCTTTTATTGAGGCCGACCTGGACACTTTTGAAAAAGTACTCAAGATGAATATTCTCGCCGGATTGGTACTACCGACACAGGTGTTTGCCCAGAGGTGGATTGAGGCCTCCCGGCCGGCTTCCATTATCAATATGGCTTCGATGGCCTCCTACATTCCCCTTTCAGGGGTATGGGCATACGGAGCATCCAAATCGGCGGTTATGAATTTAACCATGGCTACCGCAAAGGAGTTTGCCCCCCATAAGATCAGGGTCAACGGAATCGCTCCAGGTTTTTTTATCGGGCATCAGAATAAGGCGCTGCTGATTGAAGACGAGGCAAGCGGGAAACTCACCCCCCGGGGGCAGGCAATTATCGACCACACACCCTACGGGCGTTTTGGAGAACAGAAAGATTTGGCCGGTACCACCGTCTTTCTGGCCAGCGATAAGGCTTCAGGCTTTATTACCGGCGTCACAATCCCCGTCGACGGCGGTTATCTTGTACATAACGTATAGGCGGGTGAGCGTATGAAAACCTTTATACAAGACAATTTTATGTTGCAAAATGAGACGGCCCGTGAGCTCTATCATACATATGCAAAGGAAATGCCGATTTTCGACTTTCACTGCCATTTGCCTCCGAAGGAAATTGCCGAAAACAGTAAGTACCGCTCTCTGACCGAAGTCTGGCTGGGGGGGGACCACTACAAATGGCGGGCGATGCGCTCAGAGGGTATTGAAGAAGAGCGGATCACCGGAGGGGCGAAAGACTGGGAGAAGTTTAAGGCGTGGGCATCGACCATCCAGCACGCGGTGGGCAACCCGCTGTACCACTGGACCCACCTGGAGCTGCTGCGCTATTTCGGGATCGACGAACTGCTCACGCCGGAGACGGCCCCGCAGATCTACGAGGAGGCCAACCGTCAGCTTCAGCAGGAGGATTTTAGAGTAAGGCCGCTGCTGAAGAAGATGAAGGTCAAGACAGTGTGTACAACCGACGATCCGGCGGATTCTCTGGAACACCACCAGGCGATAGGCCGCCTCGATACGACGGTGGTGCCTACCTTTCGTCCGGATAAAGCCCTGGCTATCGAAGAGCCGCAGAGCTATCTTCAGTACCTAGAACATCTGGGAAAATCTGCAAACCTTGAGATAAAATCCTACAGAGATCTGATCGATGCGCTGGACTCGCGTCACGCCTTCTTTCACAGCATCGGCGGGCGTCTATCCGACCACGCCATGGAGCTTCCCTTTGCCGAGGAGAGCAGTGAGGCCGAGGTTTCCCGTATATTTGAAAAGGTGCGAAAGGGTCTCGAGGTGGACCACCTTGAAACACTGCAGTTCAAGACGGCGGTGCTGAGAGAAATAGGACGGATGAACTACCGCCGCGGCTGGACTATGCAGCTGCACATAGGTGCCCAGCGTAACAATAACAGCCGGATGCTCAAATCCCTCGGGCCGGATACCGGTTTTGATTCTATGGCCGACGGCAGGGTGGCGGCCCCGCTGTCACGACTGCTGGATATGCTCGACTCCGAAAATCACCTCCCGAAAACCCTTCTGTACGTACTCAATCCGCGGGATAACGACTTGATAGCCAGCCTGATCGGCGCTTTTCAGGACGGCAGCGTACCGGGTAAAATTCAGTTCGGTTCCGGCTGGTGGTTCAACGATCATAAAGAGGGAATGGAACGACAGATGACAGCCCTGGCAAATATGGGTATTCTCTATCGCTTTGTAGGTATGCTGACGGATTCACGAAGTTTCCTCAGCTTCCCCCGGCATGAGTATTTCCGGCGGATTCTCTGCAATTTGATCGGCGAATGGGTTGAGCGGGGAGAGGCCCCGAGGGATATGAACTTTCTTGGTGAAATGGTGAGGCGGATCAGCTATCAAAACGCCGAGGAATACTTCAATATTCCCGGCAACAGTTACGTGCAGCAGGAGTAAATATAGGAGTATATAAATGAAAAGAGTAGTCCAATTAATACAAGAGCAGGGGCTGATGGATAAAGACCAGACCCAACTAAATTCACTTAAACAGGACCCGAAAAATCTGATTCGCAAAGAGGGAATGCGTCTCTATCCACGCTCACTTTACCGGCAGGGAGAGGCCCTGTACTGTATTGCTATGCTCGACAAGAAAAAGCAGCTGTACCGAATTTCCACAGCACCGGTACACGACGGGCTGGAGGGGACGGAAGCAAAGATAGAAGGGCTGCAGGTGCTTGAAGCGCCTCTCTCTAGGAAGAACGCCTCGGTACTCCACGAAATCTTCCCCTTCACCGCACCTAGGTCGCTGCGGGAGAAACGCACCACCGTCGGATGCGGCGACCGTTTAGGACTGGCAACCGCCGCGCATCTGCGGGCGGTACGTAAGTTCAAGGCCTTTCCGGTACTCGCCCAGCAGTCGATTCGCGAGCTTAACTTTACCGGTCGGGACTTCGAAGAGGTAGTGACCGATGCCTCGTTTCTGGTCTTTCAGGAGGGCTACGAAGACGGCTGGGGGGCCGACGGGGACCATCTTAAAACAATTGACGATATCGATGTTGCCCTGCAGGCTAAAATGCCTATGATCACCCTTGATCTGACGGAGGTGCTGCATCCGGAAGCCGCTGATTATTCGGTAGAACAGCTGAACAGGGAGTTCGACCGGCTTCCCACGGAAACCAGAGATTATATTGAGAAGTACTACAGCAAAAGAATTTTCAACATCGGCGAAGGTACTATCTCCCTTAGCGAGGAGGAAGCAAAAAAGTGTGCTTTGATGTACTGGGATGCCCTGGAGTTTGCCGCCAAGGTAGACCGGCATTTGCGGGACCATCGGGGAGATCAATACGACTTTGAAATAAGTATCGATGAGACCAGTTCTCCCACCCTGCCCTCGCACCATTTATTTATTATTATGGAGCTGCAGCGCCGGGGGGTTACGGTTAATTCCCTGGCACCCCGCTTTATCGGCGATTTTCAGAAGGCGGTGGACTATATCGGCGACATAGATGAATTTGAACGTCAGTTTCGGATACATACGGATATTGCGAAGGCCCACGGAGATTACAAAATTTCGGTCCATTCGGGGAGTGATAAATTCTCTGTGTATCCGGCAATCGGTACACATACCGCCGGCAAGCTGCACCTCAAGACCGCCGGTACAAGCTGGCTGGAGGCGGTGAGAACTATTTCCCAGGCAGACCCAAGCCTCTACCGTCTGATGCACCGCAAATCGGTGGACTACTTCCCCGAAGCCCTAAAAAGCTACCACATTACCGCCGATATCTCGGTACTGCCGGAACTCGAAAAGACATCGGATGATGAGCTCGGCGCATACCTCGAAATAAGCGAATCGCGGCAGATGCTGCATATTACCTATGGAGGCTTACTGAACGACCCCGAGGTGCGGGAGCGCTTTTTCACCGCCCTATCGAAGCATGAGGAGCTGCACTACGAGCTGTTGGAAAAACATTTTACAAAACATCTTGAGAGATTAGGCATAGAGCGCGTACAATAGGGGGTAATGACGGAAAACAGACGGGCCCTGCTGATAGACGATGATACTACCGCCCTCGAGCTGATCAAGGACCTGCTGGAGCCGAAGGGCATCCAGGTCCATTTGGCCGATTCGGTAGATCGGGGGATCGAGAAGCTAAGCCGCCACAGTTATCAGGTGGTAGTGAGCGATTTAAAAATGCCCGGCAAAAGCGGCATGGATATGCTGGATTACTGCAGGGCCCATTATTCCGAAATACCGGTGGTCATACTCACCGGACATGCCACCGTTCCCAGCGCAGTCGAGGCCCTGAAAAAAGGGGCCTTCGACTACATCTCTAAACCGATTCAGATTGAAGAACTCGAGATGGTCATTCATAAGGCCATTTCCCACGAAAAACTCAAGGCACAAAACACCTTCCTGAAGCAGGAGCTTGAAAAGCGTGATGAGCTTTTATACGAAACCCACAGCCCCGAGCTCCGGCGGGTGTACGAAACTATCCACAACCTGCACGACATAAACTCAACCATCCTGCTCACAGGGGAATCGGGTACCGGGAAGGAGGTAGTTGCCCGTTTAATCCACCGCAGCAGCAACCGCTCTTCCGGAAGCTTTGTGCCGATTAACTGCGGTGCCATACCGGAGCAGCTGATTGAGTCTGAGCTGTTCGGCTATGAGAAGGGCGCCTTCACCGACGCGAAGCAGCGTACCAAGGGGAAACTTGAAATTGCCGACGGAGGCACCCTGTTTCTGGATGAAATAAACGAGCTTCCGAGCAGGGCCCAGGTTTCGCTGCTGCGCTTTATCCAGGAGCGGGTGGTGGTCCCCCTCGGCTCCACCCGCCAGGTACATGTTGATGTGCGGATTATCGCCGCCTCCAACAAGGGGCTGACGCAACTGGTCCGCCAGGGAAACTTTCGGGAAGACCTGTATTACCGTATTAACGTAATTCCCCTGGCCCTGCCACCCCTGCGCCGAAGGGCCGAGGATATCCTTCCCCTGGCGGAGTGGTTTCTGCACAAGTTCAGCCGTGAATACAACCTGCCTGTCCACAGTCTCAGTAAAGCCGCAGAAAAAGCCCTGAAAAATTACCACTGGCCGGGGAACATCCGAGAACTTCGAAACTGCATCGAGCGGGCATCGATAATTGGTAATTCCGAGTGCCTTGATGCGGCGGATTTGTTTTTACCTGGAAGTGGCGCCGATGCTGAGGCTGGAGGCGGAGGCAGCCAAAATGAAAGCCGGGAGCACTGTCGCTGCTGCTTTGAGGATTTGGGAATTATTCCTTTAAAAAGGCTGGAAGAAGAGTATATCCGTTTTGTAGTGCATGAGCTGGGGGGCAACAAGAGCCGGGCGGCGGAAAAGCTGGGGGTTTCGGTACGGGGCCTGCGGTATAAATTGAATAATGAAGCAGATACGCAATAGACTGTTTATCCAGATCCTCATTCCCACAATGATTATCTTTTTTTTGGTAATCGGCGGGGGCCTGCTGTACGTAAACCGCTCCTTCGAGCAGCAGGCGGTCCAGCAAAAATCGAACGAACTGACGAAAGCCTCCCGGGCAATCCACAACTGGCTGGTAGCCCGAATATCCAATTTAATCCAGCTTTCCCGTACCCCCCTCATGTATGAAGGGAACGGACCGGAGGTTCGCAAGTTTCTGGGGGAAGAGAAAAAACGGCTCTCCTTTATCTACGATACCATGTATTATATCAGCCCGGAGGGCAGCTATTGGGATACCTCCGGCAATTCAGGGAACCTCGATACGGGACAGCCCCTGTTCAGAAATCTAGTCGAGGAGAACCGTTTGTTTTACTACGACGGTCCGATTCTCGACAACGACGTTTTCTCCGAATCGATTCTCATCGGAGTGCCGATTAAAAATGAAAACAAACGCACCGCTATTTTAGCTGCCACAATTCCTATTCCCACTTTTCAGCGAGTGGTCGGGTATTTTACTATGGAAGAGTTCGACAGCTTTATGCTGGTGAATCCCCGATCAATTATCATTGTGCATTCCGACCACAGCATGATCGGCAAGAGCGAACGCGGAGAATACGGCATCACCTTCTCCTCCGACACCCGCCGACAGGAGGATATGGTCTTCGTTTCGGTGCTCCGCACCACCTGGAAACTGGTCGGATTCGTCCCCCGTGACAAGATGATGGCCCCGATGTTTCAGATAAATCAGATAGCCGGGGTATTTTTCGTCCTGCTGCTGATCATTATTGGCTCGGTCTCATTGGCTATTTCCTATCATGTTGCCCTGCCGATCCGGCGGCTTACCAGCCGTGTAGAGTCAATAATGGAGGGAAACTACCGCCAGAGAATCGAACTCCACACTCAGGATGAGCTGGACGAACTGGCTAAGGCCTTTAACCGGCTGAGCGACCGGCTTATACGGCTGAGAACCGATGACCGTTTTGTATTTCTAGGCCACGTCTCTGCCCGGGTAGCCCACGAGGTCCGAAAACCACTGCACATCATTCAATTAGTAGTACAGACCCTAAAAGAAAATTCCTCCGAACATGAGAAACATCTGCGGATGATAGAAAATGAGGTGGAAAATGCCGACCGCTTTGTAGGAGAAATTCTTAACTTCGCCCGGCCTGAGCACATTAACAGTACCCGCTATGATCTGCATTCGCTGTTGGAAAAGGTTATCCGCAAATATCAGATGATGGCTGAAGGGGCGGGGATAGAGCTCAACCTCGAGGTAAAAGAGAAGATACACCCCTTCTATATGGACATTATCAAGATGGAAGAGGCAATTTCAAACCTGCTGGTCAATTCGATTGAGGCGCTGGAGGACGCGGAGGCGGGGGAACGCCGCATTACCGTGTCCCTCTACACCCGGGGCAGTGAAATAATAATTGCGGTGGAAGACACCGGCCCCGGCTTTCCGGAGGAGGAGATCGACAAGCTCCTGGACCCCTATTTTACGACCAAGGAGGAGGGAACCGGCCTGGGCCTGTCAATCAGCTACCGTATTTTAACCGCCCACGGGGGAAAGCTGATTCTGGAAAATTCCCCGGAACACCACGCCCGGATCCTTATTACCCTGCCCCTGTAGAAAATGAGCAGAAACTTTTAGAGGGAACCTTTGGGGCGGAGTGTGCCCTGCAATAATTGCCGCGGGGGTAGGAAAGCTTTGCCTATCCTGGGGGGTGTTCCTGTTGCACAGCAGGCAAAAACAGAACCGCTTTGGGGGCGCCCACCGCTTTGGGGACGTTCTTCTCATTCCACTGAAAAGACTTATAAATAAAAGCATAAAACTGCTTCCGAAAAGGCCAGATGGCATAAAGATTGCATTAGCATAAGAAACTATATTAAAAGGAGTGTTCTAATGAAAAGGTTTCTTACTGTACTAGTGGTCCTGTGTGTTGCCACGGCCCTGTTTGCCGGAGGCCGGCAGGAAGCGGAACCTCAGGAAGGGGAACAGGAGGTCCGGACCCTGCGAGTAGCGGCCCCGCCCTGGATTTACAAGAAATTCGATTTGGAAAACTACGCCAAAGAGTTTGATGCGGCTCACCCGGAGGTAAAACTGGAGCTGATCAGGGCGGACAAATGGGGAGGCCCCACCTACATCACCGAATGGAAACAGGGAACCACCCCCTTTGACGTGTTTGTCGGCGGAAGCGGTTCGATGCTGGCGCCTCTCATTGCCGGAGGATGGACTGAACCGATGGACTCTATGTTCACCGGCGATATGGCCAAGGACGAGTTTGTGGGCGGTTTTCTTTCTGCCGGACACTACAAAAAGCCTGAGGGCGGCGGCACCTATTATCCGTGTATTCCCTTTGTCGGAGAAGTCTCTATCATCGGCGTAAACACCTCGATTATGAAGGACGCCGGACTCTGGGCAGGCGGAGGCCCCAAACCGATTCCCGGCTGGGAACCCGAAGAGTTTCGCAACTGGTTCGGCGCGCTGAACGATGCCTCGGACCTGGGCGCTCACGTGCAGATTTGGGACCGCGAGTTTATGCAGTACAACTACTGCGGACCGATCAAGGCCATGACCGGCACCTTTATGGAAGAGGACGGCAAGGGCTTTGATGTAACCAGCGATGCCGCCAAGCGCTGGCTGACCTATCTGCAGGAAATGCACGATGAGGGTGTTGCAACCTACACCACCACCGACGATCAGGGCTACCAGAAGTGGAAAACCAACGCCACCGGTTCGTTTTACGCGGCCCAGGGCCACATAATGGAACTGGTCAGTGTGACCGAAAACGAGTCCGACATTGCCTACCTCGGCTGGCCGGATGCCGACAAAAACGGAAGCATCATCTGGACCCACTCGGTGTGGATACCTAAGGTTGCCAAGAACAAGGACCTGGCCAAGGCATTTATCCGCGAGGTAGTTTTTTCTAAAGAGATGCAGCAGTGGAGTTTTAACAACTACGGAAAACTGCCGGTTATGAAGGACTACTATGGCGAGGGCATTACCTGGTTTCAGGACCAGATGCCGACCATTCTTTCGGTAGCCGATGCATCCAGCCCGATTCCTCTGTTTACAGACCTGCAGGAATATCTGGACATACTGTTTAAGTATCTGCCGGAAGCAGCCTTTGGACGGATGAGTGTCGATAAAGCCCTACAGAACATCCAGGATGAATCCGAAGGCCTGGATTTTTCGGACCTGCGCGCCCAGTAAAGGCGGGCAGTAGCAGAAAGGCCGGCGGGGGTGGTGATTCGCCCTTGCCCGGCCTATTTTATTCTTGTTTTACTCTCAAGGTGGCACCATGAAACAGCTTACAAAGAACAGTCTGCGGGACCGTCTAAATCTTGCTTTTTTTCTTTTTCCGACCATGTTATTTGTAATTATTTTTATCGCGTTCCCGGTCATCTTTTCCGGGTATTTGAGCTTGACCGAGTTCAACTACGCCTCGGACCCGGCGCCGCAGTTCATTGGCCTCAAGGGTTATATCGATATGGTGAAAAGCGACATCTTTTTTCACACCGCCCTGTATAATCAGATGCGCTTTGCGGTAGCCTATTTTTTAATTGCCTTTGCGGTATCCCTTGTTTTGGCAATTTTTGTCAACGAACTTCAGCGGGGGGTTCAAGTTTTTCAGGTTATCTTCTATATGCCGATGATTGTTCCGATGTCCCTGGTAGGCATCACCTTTGCCTGGATTCTCTCACCGGACCTTGGAATTTTTAACCACATGCTGAGGCTCCTTGGTTTAGGCCATATCACCCACGATTGGTACGGTGAGCCGAGTACCGCCCTCAACAGTCTGGTATTGGCCCGTACATGGAAGATGATCGGCTTTACCCTTATTATTTTCTTAGCCGGACTACAGGGCATTTCGAAATCCCTGAAGGAGTCGGCCCGGGTGGACGGGGCAAACTTTTTTCAGGAGATTGTGTTTATAGTACTTCCTAACCTCAAACCCTACATGTTGATCGGGGGTATCTGGATCCTTATCAATTCGCTGAAGGTCTTTGTACTGCCCCAGGTTATCACCCAAGGAGGGCCCGGGTCGGCAACACTGACTTTGTATCTTTACTCCTGGAAACTTGCCTTTGAACGCCTGGAAATGGGTGAAGCCTCCCAGGTGGCCTATCTGACGGCTTTTATCATATTGTTTTTCACATGGATTCTTAACCTCATTTTTAAGCCTGAAACGGCCCAAAAAGGATAGGAGTATAGTATGAAAATGGTCCGTAGACGAGAAAAAATCCTATTTATCTTTGTGGTTGTATTCGCGATTCTCTTTCTATTTCCGATAGTGTGGATGTTCATTACCTCGATTCGTACTACCCAGGATCTGTACAAATACCCCCCCACACTGATTCCCCATGCCCTTACCTTTGAAAACTTTGTATATATCTTTACCGAGATGGGAGGTTTTGTCAGGTACGTGGTAAATAGTCTTGTTGTCACCATATCAACTGTTCTGATTGTGCTGGTTTCCAGCGCCATGGGAGGGTATGCCTTCGGCATGCGGAAGTTCAGGGGACAGAATATTATGTTTACGATGGTAGTGGGAGTACTCACTATTCCCTACATCATGTATCTAATACCCATTTTTCTGATGGAGTATGAAGTGGGCCTGCAGAACACCTGGCTGGGGCTTATATTTCCCTACGTAGCGCTGAATCTTCCCTGGGGCCTGTTGATAATGCGGGGGGCCTTTTCCACCATCCCCCTTGATATCCGGGATGCCGCCATTATCGACGGCTGCACTGAAATTCAGATGTGGCGAAAGATCCTTGTGCCGATCAATCGCCCCGCTCTGGCGGCTACCACCATCATCACCTTTGTATTTGCCTGGCAGGAGTATATGTTTGCCAGTACCCTCATGACAAAGAACGAGTGGCAGACCCTGCCGGTGGGTATTGTATGGCTGCGGGACGAACTGCAGACCCTCGTCATGGGCCGAGTCGGGGCAATGGTAATTGTGACCATTCTGCCGGTGCTGATTCTCTTTTTTATCTTTCGTGACTTTTTCATTGAAGGCTTGAGTGAAGGTATGTTGAAAGGGTAAACTTGATTCCTATGAACAGAAAAACGTTGATACTGCTGCTTCCGATTACCATTATTCTGGCGGCGGCGGTTTTGTGGCTCACATTAGTCTCTCCGGGGCACTCTTCCGGTGAAAACATTGTTCTGAAGGCGGCGGACGACCACGAGCTGACCTACCCGACAACTCAGGGGCTTATCAAGATGGGAGACCTCTTAAAAGAGTGGACCCGCGGACGGATCACCGTACAGGTATATCCCTCGGCCCAGCTCGGCTCGGAGAAGGAGACCATCGAACAGACCCAGCTGGGGGCGATCGATATCAACCGGGTGAATATTAACCCCCTTACCCAAACCGAACCAAGTTTGAAGGTATTCTCCCTGCCCTATCTTTTCCGGGATGCCGATCATATGCACAAGGTAGTGGACGGTCCTATCGGCCGTGAGCTGATGGAGAAATTGAAATCCTCGGACTTAATCGGCCTTGGTTATTACGACTCCGGTCAGCGCAGTTTTTACAACTCGGTCCACCCCATCCGCACGCTCTCCGACCTGGAGGGCCTGAAAATCCGGGTACAGAAGGCCGAGATCATGCAGGACCTGGTACGGGCGGTCGGCGCTGAACCGATCCGACTTGCCTTTGAAGAGGTGTATACCGGCCTGCAGACCGGAGTAATTCACGGAGCGGAGAACAACTACCCCTCCTGGATTACCAAGGGCCACTACGAGGTGGCCAAATACTACACCATGGACGCCCATGTCCGGACTCCAGAGATAATTTTATTCAGCAAAAAAACCTGGGACCGTCTATCGGAGGCAGACCAGCAACTGATCCGCCGTGCAGCCCAAGAGTCGGTACCCTACCAGAGAAAACTGTGGCGGGAAAAAGTAGAAGCCTCTATTCAAAAAGCCCGTGAGGCCGGGTGTGAGATTATTACCGACATCGACATCACCCCCTTCCAAAAGGCAATGGAGCCGGTGTATACCAGCCACGGAAAAGACCTTACCGAATACATAGAGCGTATTCGGGCGGTACAATAAGCAATTAGGAGATTGAAATGAAAGGGCATCTAACTTCAACGATACTGCGTACCCTGCTTACTCTGCTTGCTCTGTTCACACTGCTGACAATAAGCAGCTGCGCCACCCAGCAGACCGGATCGATCGAAAACCCGCCGGGCTTCTTTCACGGCCTGCTGCACGGGTTTCTGATTCTGTTCAGCTTTATCGGCAGCCTGTTCTCCGACTACGAAATATACGCCTTTCCGAACACCGGCGGCTGGTACAACCTCGGCTTCCTGATTGGCGCATCAGCCTTCCTTGGCGGCAGCGGGTCAAGCGCGAAACGGCGGTAGGAACAGCTTTGAGATCAGGGCACAACTCTTGGGGGTAACCCTCGGGTGGACAGGCTTATCCGACCAGTTCATTGTGCCCAATAACAGTACCGGACTTTGCATTGAAAATGTCATGACTAATTACAAGAATAGGATGATGCCTGACCTGTTTGGAACCTTCTATCGGACTCAAATCGGCCCAGTAGATTTCTCCTCTCAGTATTCCGGCCATACTTCATTCTCCGCTGCAACACCCTCTTCGGCATAGCTTTTTTCAGCTTCTTCATCCAGCTTTTCGAGCTCATGCATAAGCGGCCCTTCCGTCGATTCATTCATAGCCGAGATCATCTCCTCGGCCTTGTAGGAGCTGCGTACAAACGGAGCGGCGGCCACGAAGGCAAAGCCTTTTTTGTAGCCGGTTCGCTGATAGGACTTAAAAGTGTTCGGATGGATATATTCTACGACCGGAAAATGGCTCTTGCTGGGGGGCAGGTACTGGCCAATGGTCAGGAAATCGCAGTCGACACTGCGCAGGTCATCCATTACAGCATGAATCTCGGTTTCGGTTTCGCCCAGGCCGACCATGAGCCCCGATTTGGTGTAGACATGCGGGTTGAACTGCTTGGCGTTCTGCAATACATCCAGAGACTGCCGGTAATCGGCCTGGGGACGCACCTGCTGGTAAAGACGCGGGATGGTTTCGAGGTTGTGGTTGAGAATATCCGGGCCGGAGTCCATGACTGTTTTCAGGGAGGCCCGGTCTCCCTGCAGGTCGGGAATCAGCAGTTCAATAGTGACTGCGGGTGTTTTTTTCCGAAGGGCTTCCACCGTAGCGGCAAAGTGGCCCGCCCCGCCGTCGGGCAGGTCGTCGCGGGTTACCGAAGTTATCACCACGTGGACCAGGCCGAGGCGGGCCGCCGCCTCGGCCAGCCGCTCCGCTTCATCCGCCTGTACGGCTTGCGGCTTTCCCTCCGGCACATCACAAAAGCGGCAATTGCGGGTACAGATATTTCCAAGGATCATAAAGGTTGCGGTTCGGCTGCTGAAGCACTCCATCCGGTTCGGACAGTTGGCCGCCTCGCACACGGTGTTCAGGTGCAGCTCTTTCAGCATGCGCTTGACTGAGCCGAGATTTCCGCCGCTGCGGATCGGGACTCGAAGCCACTCGGGCTTCGGCCTCATTTTCGGTGTAGGCTTTGAATCCTGGTTCGCTTTCTTCACTGCAGCTGCTCCTCCAAAGAGCTTCTTGAAATGCTTGCAGTCTTTTCATAGCCGAATATCTCGGCAAACAGCGGACCAGCCTTCTGCATAACCGCTGCAACTGTTACCTCGACCACGCCGGCGGGTCCTCCGGTCCCATTCCCCAGCTCCTTGGAAATAGAGGTAACCCCGCGGCCGCCGCCGCTGATTCCACACGGAATGATATACGAAAAGTAGTTTAGGTCTGTACACACATTCAGGGCGAAACCGTGCATACTGACGCCTTTGTGAATAGAGATGCCGATGGCCGCAATTTTGCTGTTCTCCACCCAGACCCCGACATATTCATCCTCGGTGTGGCATTGAATGTGATAGTGTCGTCCCAGCAGCTCGATCAGAAAAGTCTCGATATTGTGCACAAAACGTTTGATTTTTCGCTGGTGATGCCGCAGATTGATGATCGGATAGCCGACCAGCTGACCCGGCCCATGATAGGTGGCCTGACCACCCCGGTCGACCCAGGCAGTAGAGATGCCCCTGCTCTTCAGGATTTCCTCGGAAAACAGCAAATCGGAGTTCTCCCCCCGTTTGCCCAGAGTCACCACATGGGGATGCTCCAACAACAGGAGCGTATCCGGAATTTCTTCGCGGCTGCACTTTTCAATCAGCGCGTATTGTAAGTCGAGGCCTTTCTGGTAGTCTATCCGGCCGAGATCGGCAATCTGCAGTAGCATATCTGTACTTTACTCCCATGATCGCGCTTGATCAAACCCCTTTTCAGTAGAGAATTGAAAAAACTAAAAATTACAGCCGACATTATCATCACCCCACTCCGATTACATCAAGTATAGTCGGTGCACTGGCCTTTCTCGGCGACGGCTCGAAGGTAAAGCGGTGGTAAAACACAAAAAATTTCTTGTAAACTTTGAAGCACAGGCGCACTCTCTTCTGTATTAATAGGTAAAAACCCATTACAATAGGAGTGTGGATATGGAAAATTTGGCCGAACTCTTGGAAGAAGAGCTGGCGGAAGCCTTTGAGGTAAAAGACAGAAAATCCCTTCACCGTTATGTGGTGCTGCTCACGCAGCAGCATGTTGATCAGAATACATATGAAAACCAGTACAGCGAACTTAGAAAGGATATCAAAGCAACAATTCAGGCTGTTGAACAAGGTTTTATACGAATGGACCAGCGTTTTGAAGCCTTTCAGATACAGATGGATAAGCGGTTCGATGCAATGCAAAAGCAGATGGATGAACGGTTCGATGCAGTACAAAAGCAGATGGATGAACGGTTCGATGCAGTACAAAAGCAGATGGATGAACGGTTCGATGTTACTCAAAAACAGATGGATGAACGGTTCGATGCTACTCAGAAACAGATAGAAAGCAATCTCAGGGCACATGAAAAAAGGTTTGAAGATATAAATAATCGCTTTGACGATATGAACCAAAGGTTCAACGGGATGCAGAAACTCATCAGCATCGGCTTTGTCGCTCTTGCTCTCATAATATCTTCGTTTAATATCGTTTTGCTTTTAACTTCTTAACCAGTAGCTCGGCCAAATCTCAGTCCCTCTTCAAATGCGGCCTTTCAGGTACTCCTGCCGCAGGTCCTCAGGGAACTTTTCGATGGCGTAGCGGAGCATGGTGCGGGACATGGTGTTATACCGCGGCTTCAGGAACTGCTCCTCCGCCTTCCGGTCGCGGTTGCCCACCTCCCGCAGCATCCAGCCGACTGCCTTGTGGATAAGGTCGTGGGGGTGGTCCAGCAGTAGATCGGCGATGTTGAAGATATCTTTGAACTCACCGGCGCGGATAAAGGCAAAGGTGGTTATAATGGCGATGCGCTGATGCCATAGGTTCTCCGACCGGGCCAGCTTGTAGAGCAGCATGCGCTGCTCCGGCTCGGCCAGCATCCAGGGCCCGAGGATGTAGTGGGCGCTGGTATCCACCAGGTCCCAATTGTTTACGTAGTCCATGTGTTCAAGATACAGCCGGCGGAACTCCCGGCGCCGATTATCGCTGCAGCTCTTTAGCTTGGCAGCTTCCACCATAATCAGCAGTGCCGCCGAACGGTGCTCGTGAATTTCGGAACGCAAGAGCTGGGCCAGATCGCCGGCGGGGGTGTCACGGTACTTTTTTGCTATCCGCCGCTGCGCCGGCAGGGAGACCCCGATAAACATATCCCCCTCACCGTAGCCCCCCGGCCCGGTCTTAAAAAACCCCTGATGATGCCGAGCCTTATCGGGGTTTGCCTGCCCTTCAAGCTCGGTGCGGATTTGAGGAGCAACGAAATTAGAATT
>Ga0102934_1000728_pt1 | contig 22392 bp, 18 predicted proteins | sample SalPonR2_A_D1_MG_FD_78175 | JGI IMG/M metagenome (GOLD analysis project Ga0102934, IMG submission 78175) | Salt pond soil microbial communities from South San Francisco under conditions of wetland restoration - Salt Pond MetaG R2_A_D1_MG | ecosystem: Environmental > Aquatic > Marine > Intertidal... | reverse complement strand
AGAAATCTTTAGTTCTTTCTCGCATTTTGGGCATTTATTTCCGGATTGCACGTCGTCTGGGTGAATCCAGCCATGGTTCTCACACCTATAGGCGAGGTGTGATATCATTCCCTGAGTGAATAATCTTTGGAAGGGCTCTTTGAAGTCGACAAGGTCGATGTCATTTAAGACCTTTGTAATAAACCGAGAGTACAAAAGGTGCAGTATTGCGTGTTCGACTCCACCTACGTACTGGTCTACCGGTAGCCAATCATTGACGGTATCGGAATCGAAGATTTTCTCTGAGTTATTTGCGGAGATGAACCTCAGGTAGTACCAGCTGGAGTCGACAAAGGTGTCCATGGTATCCGTGTCTCGTTTTGCCTTTGCTCCACAGACGGGACAGGTCGTTTCCACGAAGTCCTCAATTTCTGCGAGCCCCTTGTTTCCAATGAACTCCACGTCGGGTAGCTCTACCGGCAAATCCTCCTCGGGAACGGGCACAGTTCCACAGTTGGGACAATGTATCATGGGAATTGGTGCCCCCCAGTACCTCTGTCTGCTGATTAACCAATCTCGAAGCTTGTAGTTTACGGTAAATTCACCTGCATCTCTTTCTTCCAGCCATTCACCTATCTTTTCGTAAGCGGTGCCGGAATCTAGATTGTTAAATTCCCCTGAGTTGACTAGGTAACCAGGTTCCTCGTAGGCAGTTTCTAGTTGCCTAGCGGGCTTACCCTTTTCGGGAGCGATTACTTCTACAATGGGTAAGTCGTATTTTTCGGCAAATTCAAAGTCGCGCTGGTCGTGACCTGGGACGGACATTATAGCTCCAGAGCCGTATTCGGTAAGCACGAAATTGGCGATCCATATGGGGATTTTTTGCGAGTTGACCGGGTTGATTGCGTATTCTCCCGTAAATACCCCTTCTTTTGTTAAATCTTGACCGGCCCTGCGGGTCTGGTCTATTCTCTTCGTTTTGTCAGCAAATGATTGTAGTTCTTCTCGTTTGTCATGATCTTCGGTATCCTGAATTATCTCTTTTGCCAAAGGGTGTTCAGGTGCCAGAGCCATGTAAGTAGCCCCAAATAGTGTGTCCGGTCTGGTTGTAAAGACGTCCAACTCTCCAGGACGGTCCGCCAGATCAAATCTAATTTCCACACCTTCGCTACGTCCTATCCAGTCTGCCTGCATCTTTTTCACGTGGTCAGGCCAGCCATCTAGCTCTTCCAGGTCGTTCAGTAGGTCCTGTGCGTAGTCGGTGATTTTGAAAAACCATTGCTTGAGCTCCTTTTCTTCTACCTCGGAGCCGCAGCGTTCACATTTTCCCGATATTACCTGTTCATTGGCAAGAACTGTGTCGCAATGGGGGCAGTAGTTGACCGGACTGACGTCTTCATAGGCCAGATCATTCTCATAGAGCTTTAAGAACAGCCACTGGGTCCATTTGTAGTATTCCGGAGTATGGGTTTGAACTTCTTTGTCCCAGTCGTATTCGATTCCCCATTGCCTAAACTGTTTTTTGAAGTCAGCGATGTTATCTTCGGTCCATTCGCGGGGGTGGATTCCTCGTTCAATTGCTGCGTTTTCCGCGGGTAATCCGAAGGCGTCGAATCCCATCGGATTTAATACATTTAGCCCATTCATCTTCATAAATCGGGTAAGGGTATCGCCGATTATGTAGTTTCTACCGTGTCCAACATGCATTGTTCCCGAAGGGTAGGGAAACATGTTTAGGTAGTAGAAGTTCTTCTCCGTGTCATTTAAGTCTGTATCAAAAAGACCCTCGTCCTTCCAGTAATTCCGCCATTTCTGTTCGATTTGTTTAAACTTATATTCTTCCGAGATATCTGCCATCGTTAGTTTTCACCTGCCAAATTGCGAGCGTATTCTTCTGCTCCGGATAGCACTTTATCCACTTTTTTTTGGTCGTCCATTTCGCAGTATATTCTAAGTAAGGGTTCTGTTCCCGACGCCCTTATCAACAGCCAGCCGTCGGCAAAGCGGAGTTTTACCCCGTCCGTGGTTTCTACTTTTTGTACGGGAAAACCTCCAATTGTAGTAGGCGGATCGGCTTCAGTGCGTTGTACAATTTCTTTTCTCGCTTCAAAGTGCGCATCAGTTCTGCTGTAATAATGCTCTCCGTATTCGTTGAGCAACTCGCGGATCAATTCGGATGGAGGTAGACCTAAGTCCGCGACCATTTCGAGCAATAACAGGGAGCACAGTATTCCATCTCTATCCGGGATATGGTTTTTGATTCCCACTCCGCCGCTTTCCTCGCCACCGATTAGCACGTCCTCACTCATCATTTTCTCGGCAATGAATTTGAAGCCTACAGGAGTTTCAATGACGTCGCGGTCGTGCTTTTTCCCGATTTCGAAGATCATATCGGTTAAAGGGAAGTTTTTAACTGCTGCACCAGTCCATCCTTTTGACTCGATTAAATACTTCATCAGTAAAGCGTACGTGCGGTGAGCATCTATAAACGAACCGTCTTCGGCCATTGCCGATACTCTGTCTCCGTCTCCATCGGTAACCACTCCGAGGATCAATTCGTCCCGACTTTGAGCTTGGTGAGCTATTTCTGACTTTAAAGGGTCGAGGTATCTCTCGAGTGGTTCGGGTCTGTTTCCCAGAAAACTAGGGTTGTATTCAGCTCTAACCTCTACAGATGGTACACCGAAGCCGTCCAGTATTTTGCTGATGAAACCCTGGGCTGATCCAAACATTGAATCAACCACGCCGAGGACAGGGTTTCTGGTCAACTTATCTTTGTCCAGGAGATTGCTTAGAGTGTCCATGTAGTCCGGGGAAACGCGTACGCGTTCGACGTCAATAGTTTGATCTACTTCTGAAGGTTTCTCGGGTAGATTTTCCTCGATCCTATTAGTCACTTCAGGAGGAGCAGACGCACCTGATTCCATCTTAACTTTGAATCCGTTGTATTCTGGGGGGTTGTGACTCGCTGTTATCATGACGCCCGCTGCTGACTTTGTGGTGGTTACTGCCCAGGCCAGTGCAGGCGTTGGAACCATTCTCTCTGTAACCCGAGTGGGAATTCCCTGTTTTATAAGAGCTCTGGCCGTCAGTAACGCAAAGTTTTCAGACATAAATCGGCCGTCGTATCCTATAACTACACCCTGTTCTGATGGCCTGTAAGGAGTGTCCAGCTTCTTGTAAATGTCCAGTTCCTTGCGCGAGGGCGATTTTAAGTAATCAGCTAATGCCTGTGAAACCCGTGCTAAGTTTTTGTAGGTGTAGTCGTCAGCTATAACACCGCGCCAACCGTCTGTACCAAACTTTACTTCTTCCAAGTTTTTCCCTCCTTTTCGTTTATGATTTTGTCTACACGTTCCGGAAATTCGATCGTTCCTCTATCAAGAATCTCGGTGATGAGATCTCGAGGGATAGCTGTTTCTAATTGTAACTGGCTAACAGTTACTACTTTATTTTTGGCGGACACTCCCCTCAGGGAAGCCTCGAGTGCTTGTCTGTATCGAGTGTAATTGAAAACTTCCTGTTTGTCGTTCATAGGTAAAATTTAAGATTTCACGTTTGATAATTCCAGTCGTTCATCTCAATACTCAATCGTGCCATTTTCCCCGCAATGAAAAACGCCTAAATCAGATGACAAAACCAAGATGTTTTTTTTAGCAAAATCGACTGTTTTAGCCAGGAAGTGAGAACTGACTGATCAAACCAATCAATTTATTTCAATACTCGTACCGGACTGTGTAAGAGATGGTCACTGTTTGATCAGCAGACACCTCTAGGTCAAATTGCACTCGGTTATCATTGACAACTTCGAATTTGTGGCTTGAATTTAGGATTCTCCATGATCCGGGAATGTTTTCTATTACCTTGATTGATATTGAATCTTTCTTCCGGTTTGTTAATTCGATTTCGATTTCATCTTCCCAATTTCTATCGGCAATTTTTTGGTGGCGTTTTCTGGTTCGGTCACCCTGGACGTCAAAAGCGTCTCCCAGGTTAAGCCGAATATCGTCTCCAACCGGTGTGTTCGCAATCGTATCAGCGCCGACGAAAGTTTTTTCATTGTCGTCGTTGTAGATACGTACCGGTCCGCGAGCAAGGGGCAATCCAAGTCCGCTCTCTTCCGTGTTAGTCAATTCTAGCGCGGACTCGACAGCTCGGGAGTTGGAGGGTACGTAACGGTATTCTTTCTCGTATCTCACGGACTCCTTTTCGAGAAACGATATCTGGAGATTGGCATCTTCAGCTATATCAACCGGAAAAGTGATCGGGTATTTGTAATACTCAAAGACCTGCTCCGGGGCCGAGGCCGCTTTTGATGAAGGACTTGCGGCCAGGGCGAATCGTGTGCCTTGATTTGTTTCTCGCTGGGGAGATCCTGCAAGTAAGTTCAAAGTAGAAGATTCAAGGTTCTGATCGGTCTTATTCGTTATGTAAGCTATCCCCTGTAGAGATAGAGTGTGGTTATCCTCGTCCAGAAAACCGGCATAATGTGGTGACCAGGTTAAGCCCTGAAGGTGATAGCCGGTAGTCAACTCTGTTCTTACTTGTTTCTCGGATGATAGAGTTATAATAAGCTTCCCCTTTAATTGGGGCAAGGTGTGGTCCTCGAATCTGTATTCCTTCGGATTTTTTACTAATACTGCTTGGCCGGAGGGAGTTTTTATTAATGGTTGCCCGTTAACCAAAGAAAGTAGCTCTCCTTCCAGTACTGACTGGCTTCCCCCGGGGTGCGAAACAACTAGTATTGTTTCTCCGATAAAGGAATCCAGCAGGGATTTTTCTGAACTTGCACCTAACTGAAAATCCATTCGTTTTACCCAGGCATGTTTACAGTTAACAAAGTAAGTATATTGTATTGCTGAAGATGAAAGATGCTTGCTAATATGGTTTAAGCCTTCCTCTAGTGTTACCTCCTCTGATATGACAATTTGTGCGGGTGCGTTTTGGTACAGTGTGACAAATGTTGACTCTGATGCGTATGCGGTTATTGGAGTGCATGCAAAGGCCGTGAAGACGGTAACCAAAACGAGCAATAGACTGAAGAAACTTTTGTTCATAGATTCCACCTCCGGATTAATTTTACCCTGAAAGTGATAATATCTCATGGTGGTGGGTTCAACTACTTGTGCGTTTCCGTGTGGTCCATTCGATTTTTTGTTCCCTTCCTTGGTCAATTGCTACAAGTGATTGCAACGGTCACCTGACTTTACTATCATACATCTGTTTGAAAATGATTCTTTTGCCTCATTTCATCTATTAGCTCAAGGAGGGTGTGTGTATGACAGCTAGACTGCCTGAGTATGTCTTTTCGGATGGGGACAAGGATATAGATGCTGAGAGGTATATACCTGAAGCAATAGGTTCTTTTTCTCCTCAGTACATAGATCACGGGAAAAAAGCAATGGTTTACGACAGTTCCGGGAACGCTTTTATCGACCTTAGTGGAGGTTGGGGTTGTTTGGCTATAGGGTACAGTCATCCCAAAGTAGTCAACGCCGTCAAAAACCAAGCCGACAAATTTTTCCATACCGATTTTAGTGCAATTCCTTACAAGGGCTATCCTATTCTTGCTTCCAAGCTCGCTAGATTGGCTCCGGGTGATACCCCTAAAAAGACTACTTTCTTCAATTGTGGAGCGGAGGCAGTTGAGAACGCCATAAAATTTGCAAAGGTCAAAACAGAGAGGGGTGCGGTTGTTTGCTTTGAAAACGCATTTCATGGAAGAACACTTTTGACGATGACACTTACGCACAAGGCAATTCCATACAAACAGGGGTTTGGTCCTTTTGCTCCCGATGTGTACCGGTTACCTTATCCAAAAAGTTATCGCTCCAACGTGGAAGTCGATCAGCTCGAAACAAAGTTGAGAAACATGGTGGATCCAACTAACGTTGCTGCCATAGTTATCGAACCTGTAGTTGGAGAAGGTGGATTCATTGTTCCACCCGATGATTTTTTGCCATATTTGCGTGACCTCGCTGATAAATACGGGATTGCTTTGATATTTGACGAGATTCAATGTGGCCTTGGAAGAACGGGCAAGTTTTTTGCAGCAGAGCATTTTGGTGTGGAGGCGGATCTTATAGCCCTTGCCAAGTCCATTGCTGGAGGTTTACCACTGTCGGCTGTAATTGGAAAAAAGGAGATAATGGATCAACCACCATCGGGGAGCATCGGCGGTACTTTTGTGGGTAACCCGGTTGCGATCGAGTCCAGCTTAGCGGTTTTGGAGGCAATTGAAGAGGAGAACCTACTTCAACGAGCCGAAAAGATTGGTGAGATTTTGACGAATAGATTTACACAAATGAAGAAAAAGTACGATATTGTCGGCGATGTTCGAGGCTTGGGTGCGATGGTTGCCCTGGAATTGGTAAAAGATCGAGATACTAAGGAGCCTGCATCTGACTTTACAAGTGAAGTAGTTAGTAAGGCGATGAAAAAAGGTGTGTTAGTGCCAACCGCCGGTTTGTATGGGAATGTAATCAGGATATTAACTCCGCTTGTTATTGAATTCGGAAACCTGGAAAAAGGGCTTGATCTGCTTGAGGAATCCATTCAAGAGGTTTTAGAGGAAGACTGACAATAAATTTATGGATTTAGACTTAACAGATTTGATAGGAAAGGTAATCAAGGAAACTGTCAATTTTCCTGTTCTTTTTTTGCCTTTTTTCGTGATCTCACTTCTGAATAGCATATTAGCGTCTGGGGCACTAGTCACAGCGATGGGCGCTAACTGGAGTTTAATTGTCAATTTAGTGGCTGTTGTCCTATTAGTTCCTATCGCTAATGCTGTTGTAATAATCTTGGACAGAAGTATTGTTGATAGAAGAAGGTTGAGTTTGAGCAGGGCAGTCAATATCGCTTTTAGAAAAGCGGTTTTATTAATAGGTGTAAATTTTATCGCCTGGATGGCTGCTATATCTGGTTTGTTTTTATTGATCATACCCGGTGTATTTCTCTACGTTAAGTTTATTTTCGTTACCCAAGAGGTCATTTTGGGGGGAGCCACTAATTTCGAGGCCGGGCTGAGAGATAGCTGGGAACATACCAGCGGTTATTGGTGGAATCTATTTACCATCTTGCTGGCCCTGGAGGTTCCTTTACTCCTCTTGAGTTTACTCCTCGGACGGTTACCAGTGGGTTGGGGTCAGACTTTTCAGGTCATCTTTAGCACCCTAGCTCAGACCTGGATTATCATAGTATTTACTCATACCTACGTTCGCATTCGCAATGATGAATGAGTCTTTACTCTGGAGCCAAAGAGTAACACGCAGCAGTATAATTTGACTATTGTAAATTACTGAGTATATAATCAGGTTGAGAGGTGATGAATATGGCGTTGATTGGCTATATGGAAGGCACTGATCCCAATTTACTTAGCAGTCTCTGTGCCCAGGGTAATGATACTGCGCCCCTTGGCAATGGTTCGGATGGTCACGGAAAGTATATTGCACATATTACTGCTTCAGACGAGATTGATCTGGTAATTGCCTATTTACATAAGTTAATTTCGGTCTCTGGAATGGAAAACGTCTCTATTGATGATCGTTTGTTCGCATGCAGGAGACATGATATCCCGGTCTTGATTGTGGTACCCGATGAATACAAACAGGGAGCAAGGAGTAGGATGGAGGAATCCAGGGAATACGTGGACCTGGTTGCACCCGAACAACTGGAAGGGAAAGTTAAGGAGTTGCTTAAATAACGAAGTCGTTATTTTGGGTGATCTTAAGAGTCTTTTACCCTGCAGGTATCTTGTTCAATCTGCTTCTCTTTACCAAGAATAACTGAGAATACCCAAGACTTGCCCTGGGCATAACTCAGCTGATTTTTGGTTCAGCAGGCAATGGAGGATACTTCCCTTAAAAATTGTTGCTTATTATCTGTATGGGTCCTTCTTATCTAGGTTATACCCCGAAGGGGACTCGATTGGCTTCTGGGTCATGTTTTGTCAAATACGAAGAATTATGTTTTTAAGTTGTTTTTCTACAAACCCCCCTTGGGGTGGGGTTCTTGACTGATTTCACAATGGTTAGAAAGGGGTGTCCTACCTTTTTTAGTTGGACGTAATTAAAAATGTATGATGAAGCGGACTCTTACCTTAATGATTTCCGGAGGGTAGCAGTTATAGGTGCCGGGAGTACTGGGCGTTCTGTTGGAAAGTTACTGGGGAAACTGGGGAAAAAGGTTTTAGTTAGCGATAACCAAGGGATCGACTCAGAGACAAGGAAAGAGCTCGAAGCTGAGGAAGTCGAGTGGGAAGAAAACGGCCACAGCTTGAATATTCTGGGGGCAGATTTAATCATAGTTTCTCCAGGTGTACCCCTGGATATACCAATACTGGACAAAGGAAAAGATGCGGGTATCCCCATTCTTGGTGAAATTGAGCTAGGGTATAGATTATGCAAAACGGAAAAGATTATTGCGGTCACCGGGACGAATGGAAAGACAACCACTGTTAGGTTAATCACCGAAATTTTGAAGTATATAGGGAAGTCTGCTCTTTCCTGCGGAAACATTGGAAATCCGTTTACTGGTGTATGCCTGGATTTCTCTCCTTCTGATATAGCCGTGGTGGAGGTAAGTAGTTACCAGTTGCAGACTATTGAAACCTTTAAACCTCAAGTAGGAGTTTTGCTGAATCTAGATTCGGATCATCTACCGCGACATGGAAGTTTTGATAACTATAAACAGACGAAATTAAGATTGTTTGAAAATCAGGGCCAAACTGATTGCGCAGTTGTAAATAGACTTCTGGACCTTGATATTCCGAATAACAGGGTAAAGAAGGTGAGCTTTAGTGGAGATCAAGTCAAAGGCTATGGATTAAAACCTCACAACCGGGAGAACCTGGCCGCCGCTCTCCAGGCAGTGAGATGTGTGCTAGAAAAGAAGCAGACTGAGCAGTTAAAAGAAATTCCCGACACGGTGATTAACCGAGCAATCGGAGTTCCTCATAGGCTTGAGTTCATTGGAGAAAGGGCAGGGATTACTTTCGTCAACGACTCCAAAGCGACCAATCCCAGTGCAACCGCCGCCGCAATTAATTCTTACCAGGCACCGGTGTACCTATTGATGGGTGGTCGAGCCAAGCGCGCAGGTTATCGTGAATTAGCTGACCTTATAAAGGGTAGCTCTGTACGGTCTGTATTTTTGTTTGGCGAGGCAAAGGATCAACTTGCAGCAGCCCTGACGGAAAGCGATGTTAGAGGCTACAAAAAATTTAAGGACATGGAAGAAGCGATGAAGTCTGCATTTCACCAGGCCCCCCACGGAGCAATTCTGCTTCTCTCCCCGGCCTGTTCGAGCTTCGATGCGTTTAACAACTTCGAGGAACGGGGCGAAAAGTTCAAAGGGTTGTTCCATCAATTGACCGATAAACAGTGCTAGATAGGATTTTGCACGACATTGATCACTAATCTTAAAGACACCTCTGAAAACCTCACCGGACGGGGGTCCTTGTAAATAAGGGACATTCGATATATAAAGTAAAATCCAGGTGGCTTAATAAATGGGCGGTTTCAATAAAGTAAAGTACTGGCTGTTGATTAGCTCCTTCTTGTTGGCTTTATTTGGATTAATCATGGTTTATAGCTCTAGCTGGATCTATTCGGATTATTATTATGGCAATTCATACTATTTACTACTAAAACAGATCGTTGCAGCGGTTATTGGGGTCGGAGTGCTGGTTTTTTTTACTTACCTCAATCTGGATCAATTAATTAATTATAGCATGCACCTAATGGCAATCTTTATTTTTTTAACCCTTGTTACCTTGGTTCCGGGTTTGTCAACTGGGGGACGCTGGCTTGATCTGGGCCCCTTGACATTCCAGCCCACTGAAGGCTTGAAGTTTGCGTTAATTCTATGGACCAGTTTGGCCATTGGTGAGCTTGACGAGAGATTGAAAGATTTTGGGCGGGGAATAGTACCTTTCATCATCATTATGGGTTTTATATCTCTGCTAACCCTCCTCCAACCGGACTTTGGTATGACCGTCTTATTAATTGCCACCGTGGGGTTCTTGTTGTTCGTTGGCGGTGCCAGACTGATCGATCTGGGAAAAGTTATTCTCCTTGGTGTCCCTCTATTGGGAGGGTTGTTGGTGATAGAACCTTATAGATTGCAAAGATTGATTTCCTTTTTTGGACCAGGGAGAGATCAGCTAGGAACTGGTTACCAGATAACACAGTCCTTGATTGCATTTGGTTCAGGTGGAATTTTTGGTAAGGGATTGGGACAGTCGGTGGAAAAGTTTTTGTACTTGCCGGCAGGCTACAATGATTTTATCTATGCAATTGTTGGTGAGGAATTTGGATTTGTTGGCTCATTGTTGGTTCTCAGTTTGTTTGTAGCTCTTGGTTTTGCTGGATTCAAAATTGCAGTTAGTTGTGAATCAGAGGTGCTGAGCTTGGTGGCTGCTGGGATAACTTTCGTGATTTGTTTTCAGGCGTTGTTAAATTTTAGCGTTACTTTGGGGCTATTGCCTGTCACGGGTTTGACATTACCGTTTATCAGTTATGGAGGATCGTCGCTGATTGTTTCCCTGGCGATGATTGGAACTTTGCTAAATATTGCAAGCCGATGAAAGTTTTAGTTACAGGTGGAGGAACAGGAGGACATTTCTATCCTGCTTTGTCCGTTATGAAGGGATTGAAAAATTCACAGTCAGTTGGGGAAGTGTATTATTTGGGTACTGGACACGGTTTGGAATCAGAATTAGTTTCCAATTACGATTGGATAAACTTCATTTCGATTAGGATAAGGGGGCTTAGTCGTCAGAGCGTGTGGCGATTTGTACTTGGTTTGATAACTTTCCCAATTGGTATGGCCCAGAGTTTATTCGTGATTTTGAAACATAACCCCGACCTGATATATGGTACTGGGGGCTACGCGAGCTTCCCAGTGTCTTTCTGGGGAGCTATTTTCGGGGTTCCCGTAGTTATCCACGAATTAAACATCCAACCCGGCCTCACTAATCGGTTACTCGCACCGATAGCGACCCACGTCGCTCTGTCCTACCTGGAGACAGCGGAACACCTGAGAACAAGTAGCTTTACTTTAGTGGGTACGCCTGTGCGCCCGGAGCTTTACTCTCTGGACGAGATGAGGCTTCAGGACGAGGAATATTTTGGATTGGATGCGAATTTGCCCATACTCTTGGTATTTGGTGGTTCAAAAGGGTCCAACATATTGGTGGATAAGGTTTTATCTGAACTAGAGAACGACGCTGATGTGCGCGAGCGGCTACAATTTCTTATTCAGACGGGGGACCATAATTACGAAAAGACCGTCGAGAAACTAAGGGAACTAGGAAAAGTTGATGATCCAGGGATTTGTGCGCTTAAGTATATAGAAGAGATGGATCTCGCTTACAAAATCTCTGACCTCGTCGTTTGCCGTGGAGGAGCGAGTACCATGGCTGAATTAATTGCCACAAAAAAACCGGCCATAATTGTACCTTGGTCTGGTGCTGCAGAAAATCACCAATATTATAACGCTAAGTTGCTATCTGATACGGGGGCTGCGGTTTTGGTGGAAGAAGAGGTATGGAGTGACTTCTTCTTGATGAAAAAAGTTCGGGGGATATTGGGATCAACATCCAGCACGAGCGGTGCGAGTAACCGGTTAGAACAAATGTCTGAAAGTTACAGAGAGTTGAGAAACGGCAGGGCTACGGACAAGTTAATCGACTTATTTAACGATGTCACACACAAGGAGAGTTATGTTAACTATAGACCCGAAGCATAAATACCATTTGATTGGAATTGGCGGAGATGGAATGAGTGGATTAGCTAGGATTATGTTGCAGATGGGAGCTAAAGTGGTAGGTTCGGATATCCGGGAAAGCCAGACAAGTAAGTTGTTGCGGGAGGCAGGCGCGGAAGTTTACATAGGTCATCGCAAATCCAACCTGGTCAGGGATGTTGATTACGTTGTTGTGTCCTCTGCTATCTCCGATGATAACGTAGAAGTTCAGGAGGCTAGGCGCAGGAACATTCCTGTTCAGAAAAGGCTTACAGCACTGGGCAGCTTGATGGAGATGAAGAAAAGTTTAGCTGTTGCTGGAACTCACGGAAAAACGACGACCACAACAATGATATCTACTATTATGGAATTTGGGGGAATGGACCCGACCTTTATAATTGGTGCCGAGTGTGAGCAGCTTGGTGGAAATGCAAAAGTAGGATCGGGAGATTACATAATCTCCGAGGTAGATGAATCCGATGGTCATTTTACTGAACTTCATCCAGATATTGCTGTAGTTACCAATATTGGTAAGGATCATCTAGATACGTATAAAAATCAGGAAGAAATTCTTAATGGTTTTAAGCAGTTCGTCAATCGGTCTAAGGAAACAGTGTTAAACCTGGATGACAACAATAGCAAGAAAGTACTTAGCTACACGACCGAGCCGTTTACTTTTGCCATAGATGCTCGAGCTGACGTAACTGCTGAAAATATTTCGCAAGATGGTATTGACACTTGTTTTGATGTGTTTTTCCGTGATGAAAGACAGGGCAGGGTTAAACTGCCAGCACCGGGAAAGCATAACGTTTACAACGCACTTGCAGCGCTTTCCCTCGGATACAAAGTTGGTCTTCAATTTCCAGAGATGATTGATTATTTATCTAGCTTTCAATTGCCGAATCGTAGGTTCCAGATTGTAAAGAATAACGGGTCCATAGTTGTAGATGATTATGCTCATTTACCTAAAGAAATTGAAGTCACCTTACAAGCTGTAAGAGATGGGTGGAATCCCAATAGGGTGGTGGCTGTTTTTCAACCACACCGGTTTAGCAGAACAAAACATATCAATGGGCAGTTTGGGGATTCCTTTAAGCTTGCGGACGTGGTGATAATCACGGAAATCTATCCCGCCTCTGAATCTCCGATACCCGGAGTTACCTCTCAACTAATACAAAAGTCCGTGGAGAAGAAGAAAAAGGATGGTGTGTATAGAATTCTCGATAAAGAAGAGTTGTTTAACTTTATGGTTGATAATTTGCAAAAAAGGGATTTTTTGATTGGTTTAGGTGCTGGTGATATTAACAGACTCATAGACAAGTTAGCGGGTTATTAATACCTGGGCTGAGCGATTCTTACATGTTTATTGAAAAATTTAGTTTAGCCATGTGTTCAATTTTAGAATAGAGAGTTAGTGCAGACCAGCACATTGACAAACGGAGATCGATGAAACTCCGTGGTGGGTCTTAGCTGCAGGTAAATCTCATTAACTAAGTACATATTAAACTAGGTGCTGGTCAGGGACCTGCAGATGAAAGTTGAGTAACCTCGATTAGGTTGCACCCACTGGGTAGGAGAACGCAGTTGATTAAAGAGGAGTAATTTGTAGTTGTGTTCTTTGGTACAAATTGATCAACAGCCAGAGAACCGCTCAATTTAGATAATATTGTGTTTGGCAAACGAATGATAAGAGTTCACAAATAGTTGATCGTAGTGAGGGTTAATATGCCAGCGTCAGTTACGCAAAGAGTGAATGCAGGTTTTTTTCAGCAAAATATTTCTTTGAACAAATATACCACCTGGAATATAGGGGGACCTGCCAGTTATTTCTGTGAGCCATCCTCTATTTCTGAGTTAAGAGAAGGTCTCAGTTTTGCCCGCCAAAGGAATCTCGACTGGGTTGTAATTGGGAACGGCAGCAATATTTTGGCTCCAGACAATGGTTTTAGTGGGTTGGTTATCAGAATCGGCCCGAAATTTTCCAGGGTTTTAACTGACGACGGTGTTATCACGGTTCAATCAGGTGCTCCTCTGTGTAAACTGGCAGACATTGCGAACGATTATGATTGTTCGTGTTTCAATTTTACGACTGGTATTCCAGGCACAGTTGGGGGAGCTGTCGCCATGAACGCCGGTGCTTTTGGATACGAGGTTGGGGATTTTCTAACAAGGGTAGTGTATGTAACCCAGGAAGGGGAACTTAAAGAGATAAAAAATTTAGGTAAAAGTTTTACCTACAGGACGAGCCCATTTCAGGATAGCAGCAAAATTGTTCTAAGTGCTCAACTGGACCTAGATTTTTCAGCAGACCAACCCGGTATGAGTGAAATACTTTCGATTCGTCGAAATAAAATGCCATATTCTGCACCTTCTGCAGGATCAGTCTTTAAAAATCCTGCCCACACAAAAAAAACGGCCGGAGAAATGTTAGATATCGTTGGAGCTAAGGGGATGAGAGTAGGAGATGCGGCCGTTTCTCACCGACATGCCAATTTTATTGTCAATAAAGGCCATGCCACAGCCGAAAACGTCCGAAATCTAATTGACATTTTACTCGAGAGAGTGTATAAAGAATTTGGAGTGACACTCGTCACCGAGATTAAGGTCATATAGGGTTGACACTCCGAAATTCTTTGCATCAATTGAAACTATATTATATCATTAGTAACAGTTATACTAAGCCAGTAGGCTGATGTAGCGAGATTTTCGAGGGCAAGTGTTAATTAGGCTAAAAAGCTGGTTTTTTGGAGGCTTTGTGTGGCCGGCCAGTTGGGGGATTGGTCGGGTAAAAATAGCAGGGGTAAGATTTTCACTAAAAAAATTTGGGTTCAGGAGTTGACAAAATCAATTCATATCCATTTATTTATTCAGTTTATACCAAAATAATTTTGGTATTTCTGTGAATTTCGGGTGGTGATCCAATGGAAAGCGAGGATCTTGTTGTAGGGTTGGATATTGGAACGACAAAAATTGTTGCGCTTGTAGCTAACATTATAGATGATTCGATAGAAATCGTCGGTTTCGGTCAGGCACCATCAAGGGGGCTGGAGAAGGGTGTAGTGGTAGACATTGGTCAAACCACCAATTCAATAAGAAAAGCGGTCGAGCGGGCTGAAAAGATGGCAGATGTGCAAATTGATTCTGTATATGCTGGGATCACCGGCAAGCATATCGACTACTTAAATAATACGGGCACCGTTTCGATAAATAAGTCCGATAGAGTGATCCGCAATGACGACGTTCGCAGAGTTATAGAAACTGCGAAAGCTATGCAACAAATCCCCCCTCAGTCTGAGATGATTCATATAATTCCCCGTCAGTTTGTAGTCGATAGCCAGGAAGGAATTACAGATCCAATAGGAATGACTGGAACTCGGCTAGAGGCCGATGTGCATATAGTGACTGGTGCAAGTACAGCTGTTCATAATTTACGCAGATGTTTGGATTCTTTAAATATAAATATAGACCAGTTGGTGCTCGAGCCATTGGCTTCCTCCTACGCTGTTTTATCCTCCGCAGAGAAGCAATTAGGTGTTTTGCTCATGGATATTGGTGGAGGAACGACCGATCTTGCAGTTTTCAAAAAAGGAGATATATGGTTTTCTAAGGTAGTGCCATTGGGTGGGGAGCACATCACTAACGATATCACAGTTGGTCTGCATACTCCTTTGGAAAAGGCCGAAGAAATTAAGATTGATCATGGAACAGTTCACGTGGATGAGGAAAGTCAGAACAAACAAGTGGAGCTAAATACTGTCGGTGGCGATCAGGTAAAGGCAGTGCCTCTGAAGAATTTGGCAAAGGTTATCGAGCCAAGAGTAGAAGAAATATTTGACCTGGCCTTCCAGGAAATCGAGGACGCTGGTTACGGAGACTTAATTCCATCTGGAGTAGTTCTATCCGGCGGTACATCGTTGTTAAACGGAGTTGTGGAATACGCTCATAGACATTACGGTATGCCAATTCGGCGTGGATCTACTCCCCCTGATATACACGGGCTACGAGACATTGTTGAGTCACCAATATATGCAACATCGGTCGGGCTGCTTAAGTATTCACTTGAGTCTCATGACTTTTTGAAGAACGGAAAACGGCGTATTGGCCAGGGTTCTTCTTCACTGACGTCGGATATTTTTCGTTGGTTGGCCAGTTTCTTTCGACGGTAAAACATGGGTCAGTGGTCAAAGAGCGAGAGATTGATCAAATGCAGTAATAGAGGGTTCACAAGATGAGAAAAATTGCTATTATCAATCAAAAAGGAGGAACTGGAAAAACTACCACTGCCGTAAATCTAGGCAGCGGCCTTGCTCGCGAAGGTTATAGAACTGTTTTGGTCGACATCGATCCTCAGGGTAGCCTTGCGACCTGGTTTGGTTCTGACTACGAACATTCTCTTTACGATTTGCTGGTTGAGGGTGAGGCTCCAGAGGAATGTGTAGTGCAGGTCAGAGAAAATCTCTATCTTCTACCCAGTGATAAAACTGCAGCTCAGGCGGAGAAGATATTGACCGGTAAAACCAGCAGAGAGACGGTTCTAAGGAGAGAGTTATCAGATCTTAGCGGCTATGATATGGTTATTTTAGATTGTCCGCCAAGTCTCTCCTTGTTAAATCAAAACGCGTTAATTTACGCTCAATCTGCTTATTTACCGGTAAGTATGGACTACTTAGCGCTAGTGGGTATTAAAAATCTGTTGGATAATATTCGGCAAATAAACGATATATTGGATCATAACATCGAGCTCTCTTTGGTTATACCCACGTTTTACGATAAAAGAACCAATGCCAGCAAAGAGATATATGACACTCTAAAACGTCATTTTGATAGTAAGGTAGCCAGGCCCATCCGTACCAACGTCAGGCTATCGGAATCTGCTAGCTACAATAAGACAATTTTTGAATATGCTCCTAATTCCCATGGAGCCGAAGACTACTCCACTTTAGTAGAAAGGGTGATAGAAAATGGCAAAGAATAAATCTATAGGAAATGATCCATTAGATGGCATAATGGCGAATTTCTACAAGCCAAATTCTAGCGATGTAGAAGATGAATCTGGCTCTGAAGGTGATGATAAGGTGGTTGACAAACAGTCTCAGAGATCGGGTTACTCTAGCAACTATGATCTCGCCAAATTGATGGTGATAGGTGTTGGCGGCGGCGGTAATAACGCCATCAACAGGATGATGGAAGCGGGCGTGGATAGCGTTGAATTGGTGTCTATCAATACTGATGCTCAAGTTCTAGGGGTTAACCATTCGGATAAAGCGGTTCAAATTGGAAGAGATTTAACGGGTGGATTGGGTGCTGGAGGTAATCCAGAGATTGGTCGAGAGGCTGCTCTGGAGAGTCAGCAAACACTCGAACAGCTACTTCAGGATGTCGATATGTTATTTATCACCTGCGGAATGGGAGGAGGAACAGGAACTGGAGCTACGCCGGTCATCGCCGATGTTGCTCAGCAGATGGAAATTTTGACGACGGGGATAGTCACTAAACCCTTTACTTTTGAGGGCAATGAGAGGGCCGAAAAGGCTGGCAGTGGGTTAAAAAAACTTGCTGAAAAAGTGGATACTATAATAACTATCTCCAACGATAAATTGTTGGAAGTTGCACCTGGTGAGATCTCGCTCATTAACGCGTTTGGTTTGGTTGATGAAGTTTTGTTACAGGGCGTAAGAGGTATATCTGAATTGATTACCGTTCCTGGTATGATAAACTTGGATTTTGCGGACATCAAAAACGCGATGGAAAATGGAGGTCCGGCACTTATGGGTCTTGGCGAAGCAGAAGGTGATGCAAAGACTCGAAAAGCCGCTCAGAACGCGATTTCCTCTCCACTACTAGAAGGTTCTCTGGATGGCGCAAAGAAAATAATTTTAAATATTACCGGTGGTCCTAATTTGTCGCTTGAAGAAGTGACTGAGGCAGCCAATATGGTGCAGGAAGCTGCCTCCAATGAGGCGGACATGATGTTTGGTACTGCCGTTAAAGAAGGGCTGGACTCGGTTAAATTTACTATAATTGCAACCGGTTATGCTGGTAGCGGGCCTGGAGGTTCGGAGGAAGAAGATATAAGGGAGATTGCTTTTAAGAAGTCCAACAATGGTGGTGCGTCTCGAGAAATGAACGACCTTGATATACCAACATTTATCAGGCGAGGCTAATAGTTGCGCTATACATTGTCTGGGAATCCTTAATTAGGGATAAGTGGCGATGATCAGCTTACGTTTAGTTAGCGAAAATTACGGTTAGTTCTTTCAATCCTATCACACCTATTCATTTCTACGTCCTTTGCTAAGTTACTGTAGCAGCTTCTTAAGGGGAAGGGCGCAACTTCTCATCTACCTTATCGGTCTCCGAGAAGTGCTACATAACATACGCACAGTAGTGCAGGTATGGTTTGTAGTGTGTGTAGCTTGTAACATGTTCAATTAGTAAAAAAGATCCTTCATTTTTAGCAGGTGATCGTCGATTGGCTTTGGGGAATTCGCTATGACGTTCTCAAGACTGACCGGTTTGACTCTATTTGCCTGTAAAGCTGTAAGTACATTGAATTTGCCTTCAAGACAAAACTCAACGGCGGAAACTCCGTATCGGGTGGCCAGTAATCTATCGAACGCCGTCGGTTTGCCACCACGTTGAAGATAGGCTAGTGTGGTAACTCGGATGGGCATGTTTAAGACCGCTTCCAATTGGTCGGATAGATAGTGGCCTATACCACCTAGTTTTATGTGGCCGAACGAGTCTGTACCAGTTTCCCGCGTGATTTGTTGATCTAGTTCCTGTGGTTTAGCACCTTCTGCGATAACGACGAGAGAGAAGTATTTTCCGGCAGATTCTCTTTCTTTGACGCGTTTTTTAACATCTCTGACGCAAAATGGCTTCTCTGGAACGAGTATGACGTCAGCTCCACCGGCGATTCCACCTAATAAAGCAATCCAGCCAGAATCCCGACCCATAACTTCCAGGATCATTACCCTGTGATGTGAAAAAGCCGTCGTGTGTAGTTTATCCAGAGATTGAGAAACTTGGGTTAGAGCCGAATCGAAACCAATCGAATATTCGGTTTCGGCTAGATCGTTATCGATCGTTTGGGGAATACCGACGGCATTAACATCGTAATCTTTGAGTTGATGACCTACTCCTAAAGTGTCATCACCGCCGATAATAATGATTGCATCGAGATGGTTTGAGCTATAATTTTCTGTGACTTGTTCTGGTCCACCTTCGATTGAAAAAGGATTGGTTCGTGAACTACCCAGCATAGTTCCACCTACTGGTAAAATTCCTGATACATCCTGTCTACCTAGACGTTTTTTGTCATCTTCTAGTAGGCCCGCCCATCCGTTCTTGAATCCTACAACTTCCAGGTTTTCTGCTCTTGCCTTCCGTACAGTTGCCCTTATAGCTGCGTTAATTCCCGGCGAATCTCCACCACCAGTTATTAAACCGATTTTTTTCAACTTAATCACCCAGTTTGATGTGGTTATCGTTCAATTTAAATACAGACTTTTATTTACGGAGCCTGCTTGTTGAAACAAACTTGTTGCCGTTTCTTGAACGCTCTCGCGAATTATCCTGGAGACTACCCTAGGATCAAAGTCAGACTTAACGGGGCTCCAACTTGTGTCCGAAAAGAAACCTTCTTTATTATCTTTCACACCTTCTGGAGGAATGATTGAATTTTTATGCCTGACATAGAAGTCGTAAGCGGCGCGAGCATATTCGTATTGGTATCTTGTATCCTTGTTTAGCTTACATACACCGTAGTCGAGCACTTCTTTTATTTGCTCTTCTACGAGACCAGATGAACCGTGCAGGACTAAAGGAATGTTCATACCGGCGTCTGTTAATGCATCGTCTATTTTCTTTACCAGGTCTTCGCGCAAATGGATGTCTTTTCCCTTGCTGACTCCATGCTGCGTGCCAACGGAGATTGCTAGTAAATCAACCCCGGTTTCGTTTACGAACTCCACAGCTTCTTGTGGATCCGTGTAAAATGCATCCGTAGAGGCCGTTTCTTCGTCCTCTACTCCTTTGATTTTACCGAGTTCGCCTTCTACAACGATTCCGCTGTCTTCAGCATATTGAACAACTTCTTGAGTAATTCTTACGTTTTCAGAAAAAGATTCCTTTGAGGCGTCGATCATGATTGAGGAGGCAAGTTTTTCGTTAACTATTGATTTGATAAAATCCATGTTTCTTTCTTTTAGGTGATCCATATTTAAGAAAACGCCGAAGTTGTAGTTCTTGGCAAGTTCGTCTATGTAGTTTGACATTACTCTAAGTCCTGTCAGTGAGTTTCCATTGCCGGCAAACTTGGATGCACTGTTACTGATCTGGAGTACCAAATCAGTTTTATTTTCATTTGCTGCCTCAAACAATCCAATCAAGATATTTGGTTCTGCAATGTTTGAAGCTATAAAACCATAACCAGATTTCTTCGCTTGATTATAGATTTTGCTTAACTCTGTTCCTGGCAAAAAAGGCACAAGATCCTCCTCATTTTGATAGTGGTGGATATTTACGAAAAGGTGTACTGAGTTGATTATACCAATTATTTGAAACGCTTCAATAAGGTAGGGTTTTAGTTGATAAACGGAGGAATATTTCTTATCTTAATGTGAATAGAAATGTTAGAGTTGGTAGTTTAGTGACTAATTATTAAGGTTTGTCTCATAGTTTTGGTTGTTATGGTATTTTTGGTTGATATAAATGGTTGAAATTTACGTTGGGATGGGGTCAAATTTAGGTAAGAGAAGGACCAATATTAATCATGCTATAAAGCTTCTGGAAAGCCGTGATGGGGTTAGATGTTTAAAGAAAGCTTCTTTTTACGAGACTGAACCAGTAGGCCCCATTCAGCCCTGGTTCATCAATACTGCCATCAAAATCGCCACAGGTTTATCTGTTCTAGATTTTTTTCCCTGGTGTAAAGAAGTTGAAAAAAGGATTGGTAGAGTTGACTCACTGACCTGGGGACCTAGATTGGTAGACTTAGATATTTTATTGGTTGGGAACGAAATAATACATACGGACAATTTAGATATTCCCCATCCGGAGATTCAGAATCGGCGATTTGTCCTCTTTCCACTCTTGGAACTAAATTCTGAACTACGCCATCCCGTCCAAAAATTACCTATTCAAAAACTATTGGACAAGACGGATCAAGATAAAAGGGTGATAAGATTATCATGAAAAGAATTCTAATTTCTTCTCCAAATAAACCTGATTCAGAGAAGAGGGTTGCAATTACTGAGAACGACAAGCTGGTAGAAATATTCTACGGGGACTTCCAAGAGGATCGGTTGGTCAGCAATATATATAAGGGCAGGGTTGAAGACGTTCTTTCCGGGTTAGGTTCTGCATTTGTAGATGTCGGCGAAGAACAAAGCTTATTTCTCTCAAGAAGTGAAATCAATCAGGCTATACTTAGAAGTAGGGGATTTGATCCGAAAGAGTACCCTCCTCTAATAAATAAGGTTATTCACGAAGGGGAATCACTGATTGTTCAAGTCAAGCGAGGAGGCATTGGGTCAAAGAATCCTCAAGGTACTACGAAGATTAGTCTGCCCGGTCGGTACTGGGTGTTTCTCCCGAAGGATAGTCGACTCGGAATATCCCGAAGGATAACCGACGAAGACGAAGTAACACGTCTTAAGGAGGTAGCCCGAAGCCTGAAGGAAGAGAACGAGGGCTTAATTGCCAGGACGGCTTCTCTGGACGCAGATGAAAAAGATTTGAAGCGAGATTTTAATTTTCTTCTGGGGACCTGGAAAGGTATAGAAGAGGAAGCTAAGAAAGTGAACCCTCCCCATTTACTGCATGCCCACACTAACATTATCCGGAGAATAATTCGTGATCGTCTTCTGAGCGATGTGGATGAAGTCGTTATTGATTCCGGGGAAGTATACGAGGACATACTTGATTATATTCATTACTTGCGGATGAACAATTATAAGGATAGGATAAAGCTCTATGATGAAGATGAACCTTTGTTTGAAGCTTTTGGGATCGAACAAGCTTTAGAAAACTGCCTACAGCGCGAAGTTCCGCTGGGCTCAGGTGGATACCTGGCAATTGATGAGACTGAAGCTCTTACGGCAATAGATGTCAATACTGGTGGCAACGTGAATCACAAAAATCAGGCCCAGGCAATACTGAATACAAACTTGGCCGCGGCCGACGAGATACCTATTCAGCTCAGGTTGAGAAAAATCAGCGGGATAATAATTGTTGATTTCGTAGACATGTACACCGAGAGGGACCAGCAAAAAGTTATTAATCGACTGAAGAAAAACTTGAGAGAGGACAGGGTTCCAGCGGATTTTATCGACATGACGCCACTTGGGTTGGTAGAGATAACGAGAAAAAGAGAAGGTGAAAGTCTTGCTGATCTGCTGGAAGGGCAAAACACAGAGGGCTAGGTTTGCTCGCACCTAGCCCATTGTTAATAATGGTGGTAGGTTCTAGGTTTCATCGGAATAAGCTAAAGTTATAATCGAGGACGCTGCTAGTTTCCCATCTACCTTTGCCCTGACTTCCACCTTGTAGATAGTACCTTTTGACCTTTTTACCCTTCCGTTATAAGTGATCTGGTCTCCAGGCTTAATCTGCTTACGGAATTTCGCGTCCTCTACCCCCACCAGGTAGCCAAGTGTCTGT
>Ga0102934_1000725_pt1 | contig 22424 bp, 12 predicted proteins | sample SalPonR2_A_D1_MG_FD_78175 | JGI IMG/M metagenome (GOLD analysis project Ga0102934, IMG submission 78175) | Salt pond soil microbial communities from South San Francisco under conditions of wetland restoration - Salt Pond MetaG R2_A_D1_MG | ecosystem: Environmental > Aquatic > Marine > Intertidal... | reverse complement strand
TGAGCAATTTACCGGTGGCTGGGCTGAACTGGTTGGCGGTGTCAATGAACTCATCGATGCTTTTGTCGGACCTATCAATGTTACCGCCGAATACGTAGATCGCATTAGTAAAGGCGATATTCCTGAAAAAATCACTGATGAATACAAAGGTGATTTCAACGAAATCAAAAACAACCTCAACCAGTGTGTATTTATCATGAATAGCCTTCTAGAAGAGACCGATAAGATAGTAAATGCAGCAGAACATGGAAAACTTGATGTGCGTGCTGATGCTACTGTATTTGACGGTGGCTGGAACCAATTAGTCAGTGGCGTAAACAATACCATTGATAATATTGTGACACCGATGCAAGCCGCTGCTGAGACAATGGCTAAGATTGCCGACCGTGATATTACCGCTCGTGTAAAAGGCGAATATGATGGACAACTGGAAGAATTTCAGCATGACATTAATGATGCTGCCCAAAATCTTGATCAGGCGATGCAGCAAGTTCGTGATGCAGTAGAGCAAGTTTCTGCTGCTAGTGATCAAGTTTCCAGCGGCAGTCAGCAACTAGCCGAAGGTTCCAATGAACAGGCCAGTTCGCTGGAAGAAGTTTCCAGTACTCTGGAACAGATGTCCTCAATGGTTCAACAGACTTCTGATAATGCCAATCAGGCTAATAAACTTTCCAACCAGGCCAGTAATGATGCTGAAGATGGTGCTGAGTCTATGGAAGAGATGCAAGAAGCCATCAATGATATCAAGGAATCTTCAGACGAAACTTCCAAGATTGTTAAAACTATTGATGATATTGCTTTTCAAACCAACTTACTCGCTCTTAATGCCGCAGTTGAAGCCGCCCGGGCAGGAGAAGCCGGAAAAGGTTTTGCTGTAGTTGCTGAAGAAGTTCGAAATCTTGCTCAACGTAGTGCCGAAGCAGCCAAGAACACTTCTGAAATGATCCAGGAATCTATTGAGAATGCTGAAAATGGAGTAGAAATAACATCAAATATGGCAGAAAAACTCCAAGATATTCTGAGTGGTGCCAAACAGGTTAATGATCTGGTAGGAGAAATTGATGCTGCTACCAAGGAACAGGCCGAAGGAATCGATCAGGTTAATGATGCTGTTGCTCAGATGAATGAAGTTACTCAAGAGAATGCTTCTAATTCTGAAGAATCCGCCAGTGCTGCTGAAGAACTCAACAGTCAGGCAGAAGAGCTCTCTGGTATGGTTGAAACCTTCAAACTCAGTCAGAATGGCGGAGCCAAAAATCTGAGTGGGCGTAAAAACGTTGCTCAGATAACTGGGAATTCTAAACAGAAAAAGGATAAAAAAGGATCCAATGGCGGCACTAACAAGAAGGACTTTAGTAAATCTGAAAATCAAAAAGAAATTGCTCCTGACGATGTGATTCCACTCGATGACGATGATATGGACGATTTCTAGATTCTGATAACCTTACTAAAGGATTTGGTCGGGTCCTGTGCTTCCCATATAAATAACATGTGGGCCCGGCTAATCCTCTCCTCACTGTTTTTTTAGATTAGTTGTAGAGATCTTTGAAAATCGAAAAAGTTAATAACAGGCTAAATCAAGACCTATACTAACAATATTTCCTTATTTTACTGGTATAATAGAAATTTTCTAAACTTTTTAGCCAGTAAAAGGAAAAATGAATTTATATGAATTTTCAGTCTAAAACGAGATTGGTAGCGATTGTTGACCCAACCCCTACTATATGGCCGAGTCTTGTCCATTCCCCTTCTCGCTAAAGGCTCGGCCATCATTTCCCTTTACTTTCACCACTTGCTCAGTCTGTTATTATCTTGGTAAGATTTGAAAATACAAATTCAAAATTATTTACCCCAAACCCCTGCGGTTGATCGGGTCTAAAATAGGCCCGATCAAACCGCCCCTTAATGGATTGATGATTTTATTAACAAGATAATCAAGGAGGTATATAAATTTTTATTACTAAAATGATAATCAGAATATTCACAGAACATTTTTCCAAATAAACTAGGGGAATCTGTGTCAAAAAAAATCTATTGTTAATAGATAATGAATAAGACACAGAAGTAATAAATAATTGATAGGTTCTGAGAATAAACTAAAACTGAAAAGGCGCATAATGGGTACTACTCCTACAACTGAGGAACTATTATCAAAAATTGCTGAACTGGAGTATGAAAATAAAGTCCTGCGGGAAAAATTCCAGCACTCAAAAAATATAGCAGAACAGAAAGCAAATCAAGAGCTTAGTATTCAAGACCTAAATAGAGAAAGCCATGCCTGTCATATTTATAAAAATGAGGAAGAATTTAGTCACATCCTTAGCAAAATTGTGACCAGCAGTACAAACAATTCTACAAAACTTGTGATCATAACCAATCAGCAGGAAAAGATAAAAACAGTTTTATCAGATAATCACACTGATCTTGTGAATCTTATTGAATCCGGCCGCCTCGATTTTATTTCTAATCCTCGGCCCTATTTCCAAAATAACAAAAATATCTCACTAACTGAAAACCTCTTCAATCAAAAAGATAAGGATTCTCACTCCGAGCAGTTTGATAATACAATGGTACTTTTTTCATTGAACTGGGAAACATTTCATCCGGATAGTATTCTAGAGCATGAGGCCCGAATGAACTACCAGATTCCTGAAAATTGTTCTTATATTTGCCAATACAATAAAAATCAGATCCCAGCCTCACTCCTTAAAGGTCTGCTAAAAACCCATCCTATAATTATTGATGGTACTCATATTAAACGTAACTTATATTATCTGCCTCCTGAAGACTTCTTGAGCGAGAAAAGAGAAACTCGAGAAGTTAATCAATGGATGGATACTATCGAAGAACAAGGGCATAAAGACCATTCACAACCACTTGATATCAAATATAAACAATTATTTAAAAATGATAATGATGCAGTTTTTATTCATGATTTGCAGGGTAAAATCTATGAAGTCAATAAGAAAGCCTGTGATCTGACAGGCCGTTCAAGATCAGATCTCATAGACAGTAATATCAAAAACATGGTATGCAGCATAGAAAATGAAGAGGCAGATAGAGCTCTCAAAAAGATAGAAAAACAGGGCCATATTCGCATGGAGACAGAACTTAACTATTCTGGCCGGGGTAGTTTCCCTGTTGAGGTAAGTGCCCGCTTGATTAATGGAAGTACCAATCTTGTCCAGGGGATTGTCAGAGATATTACCGATCGAAAAAAAACAGAATATAAACTCAAATCCAGCGAGAAGAAATACCGCCAGCTTATCGAAACCACCGGTGATATTATTTTCAAACATGATGTTCAAGGTAAAATTACTTTTATTAACAAAGCAGGTTTGAAATTTAGCGGGTATACCAGAGAGGAAGCACTTGGCAAGGATCTGACTGATTTTTTACCACCTGATGAAATTCAAGGCCTGATTGAAAGGAAGGAAAAAAGAATCGAAGGCGACGATGATCATTATCAGTTTGAAACCCGTTTAATCAATAAAGACGGTGAGAAAATTGATGTTGATGTACACGCTACTCCAATAATTGAAAACGGGTCATATCAGGGCTCACTAGTCGTAGCTCGTGACATTACTGAACGTAAACAGGTTCAAAGAGAAAAGAAAGAGCTGCAACATCAGAGACAACAAACACAGAAGTTGGAGACCCTGGGGACTCTGGCCGGTGGCATTGGACATGATTTCAATAATATTTTGACTCCCATTCTGGGTTACTCTGAAATGATCAAACAAAACTTTGACAATAATGATCCCAATCACCAATACATTAACGAAATTATAAATGGTTGTATTAGAGCTAAAGACCTGATTTATCAGATGCTAAGTTTTAGCCGTGAGACCAGTCATGAGCGACGCCCTCTTAATATTATTCCCATTATTAAAGAAACTCTAAAATTGATCAGATCCTCTCTACCCCGTACAATAAATATTAAGCAAAATTATGAGTCACCCTGCCCTATTATCAGTGCCGATCCAACGCGTATCCATCAGGTCGTCATGAATCTATGTACCAATGCCTACCAGGCAATGGAAAATCAGGGCGGAGTTTTATCAATCGAAGTCAAGAAACTCTATGTTGACGAAAACACCAGTCGAAAATATATTGATCTTGATACCGGGGATTATATCAAGCTCAGTATTAGTGATACGGGAGTTGGAATGGATGAATCCACCCTCCAACATATTTTTGAGCCCTTTTTCACAACTAAAGATGAGGGCACAGGCATGGGGCTGGCTGTAGTGCATGGTATTGTAAAAAGTCATGATGGCCGAATTAGTGTGTATAGTGATTCGGGCGAAGGTACAACTTTCAATCTCTATTATCCTGTTATTGAAGATCAGCAAAGTCATGACCATGATTCTGATTTTAAGATCGAGCAGGGCAATGAGACGATTCTCCTTGTAGATGACAGAGAAAATGTATCAAGTATTATCAGCCAGATGCTCAACCAGCTCGGTTATCACGTTATTATTGCCAATTCTAGCAAAAATGCTGTGGAAATCTGTCAGCAGCATCCTAATAAATTTGACATTGCTATTACTGATTATATTATGCCGGGAATGTCGGGTATTCAATTATCACATAAGTTACGCGAGATCAACCCAGATCTTCCAATCATAATGATCAGTGGGCATGGTTATAATATTGATAATAAGAAGTTGAAAAAAGCGGGAATTCAAACCCTGGTTCACAAACCTATTATGAGTCAAAAAATTGCTAAAACTATACGGGAAATTCTAGACAAATAGTACTTTGAGTACTTAAAAAATTGTTGAAGCTGTTATTTTTTATGAACAAATACAACTTGTGGGCACCAATAATAGTATTATTCCATATCAATAAAAGGATAGCTCTATGAATAATCAGAAAAACCCATTCTGTGAACACCTATTGGATGAAGCTCCTTTTGGCTTTGCCCTTCACAAAATAGTTTTAGACAATGATAATAAACCGGTTGATTATACCTATATTAATGTCAATAAAGAATTTGAAGATATTACCGGCTTTGATCGGAATGAGATACTTGGGAAGAAAGCTACTCAAGTAACACCTGCGTTCATCAATAATAATCCCGAATGGATGAATCTGACCGGTAAAGCTGCTCTGAAAGGCAATTCAGAACAGATGGAGCACTATTTCCCGGCTTCCGATAAATTTTGTAAGATTAAGATCTATTCACCTCAAAAAAATCATTTTATTACAATTTTTAAGGATATAACCACAGAAATAAAGATGGCAAAATCAGCCAGGCAATTCTTAGATCCTGAGGAAGCTGAAATAGATTATCAAAAAATTACTGATAATTTGCTGGACATAACAAAAGCAAAATTCATTATTTTTAATCAGTTTGGAATAGATGGACAAAGTTTCACAACTCGGGCAATTTCCGGCAATACTAAAATGATAAAAAAAGCCACCAAAATTTTAAACACTACTATAATTGGACAGACCTGGAAACATGATCCAGCTAGAGCAGAAAAAATAAAGAATAATACAATTACCTGTTTCTCCAGTTTAAGTGAACTTACCGAACAGGTTATTTCTGATAAAATTATAAAAACTATTGAAAAAGTATTTAATGTTGGTCAAACTGCTATCGCCAAGATAACTAAACGGGGCCACATGCTGGGTGACTTCACGATCATTATGCCAAAAGGTAAAAGGCTGCAAAATTCTAAATTAATTGAAACCTATGCCCAGCAGGTCGGCCTGTATCTCGATAAAAAGAAGGCAGAGCGCAAGCAACAACATAGTGAAGAACGCTATCGCTCGCTAATTGAAGATGCTTCGGCTGGTTTTATTGTTACTGATCTTAATAACAGGATTACTTTTGTAAACCATAAATTTGCTTCTATGCTAGGATATGAGCGAGAAAATTTAACCGGAAAGAAGATCCAAAAAATTAGTCCTAAGGCTGAAGAAGATATCCTGAAAAAGGAAAACGAAAATCGAAAACAGGGTAAAAGTAATAGCTATGGAACCCGATTTATAAAAAAAGATGGTGAAAAAATTGATGTTCTTATTCACGCCTCACCCTTCCGTAATTACCAGGGAGAATTGCGGGGCTCTACTGCCATTATCATGGATATTACTGCCAGAAAAAATGCCGAGCAGAAATTGAAAAAAAGCCGGGAAAGATTGAAACTGGCTATGGATGCTGGAGAACATGGATTCTGGGATTGGGATTTAACCACCGACACAATTTATTTTAGTCCCAGTTATTACAAAATGTTAGGATATAAATCCGGTGAACTGCCTATGGTAAAAGAAACCTGGATCAATCTTATCCATCCTGAAGACCGAAAGCAAATTGTTCCTCTGGTTCAAAGTTATGTTGCCAATGCCGAACCCTTTTCTATAGAATATCGAATGCGCTGTAAAGATGGAACTTATAAATGGATTTCCAACCGGGGAAAGAGCTACCAAAATGATGCCGATGGTGTACCTGAACGAGCCATTGGAATTCATGTAGATATAGACGAATTAAAAACTGCTAAGAATAAATTAGACAAAGAGAAACAAAGACTCCAGACAATTCTAGATGGGATGCCTGATATTATTGCTCATCAAAAACCTGACCATACAATAATTTCCTATAATAAAGCTGGCTATAAGATGCTGGGGCTCAGTCCTGAGGAGGTAAAAGGTAAAAAATGTTATGAATTGTTGGGGCAAGAAGAAGAATGCGATATCTGCGCCACCGGTCAAGCATTAAAAAGTAAACAGACTGAAACTGAGATAAAATATGTTGATTCTATAGATAAATATTTCAGAGCTATAAGTACACCTATTTTAGATGACGACGGTAATGTGTCTTTTATAATCGAACAACTGCAGGATATTACTGAGCAAAAAATTGCTGAACAAAAGCGAGATCAATATCACGAACTTCTTAAAAGCACTCTGGAGGCAATTGATAGCCTAATAATAGTTATTGATAAAGACCACCGAATTATTTTGAGTAACTGGAAAGACCATGAGTGGGTTTCAAAAGAAAAAAGAGAAAAACAGCCTTATTGCTATAATGCATTAAAGAATCTTGATAAGCCCTGCGAAGGTTGCCCTCCTACTAAAACTTTTCAAGATGGCAAAGCCCGCTGGTATGAGGATCAAAATCCTGTCGATGGTAGTCTCAAGGAAATCAGTGTAATTCCAATCTTCAATGATAAGGATGAAGTTGAATATGTATTGGAGAATGTTCGGGATGTAACTGAACGCAAAAAAGCCAAGCAGGCTCTAGCCAAACGCGAAAAAATGTATCGAGAAATCTTCAACAATGCTAATGATGCCATGTATCTTCATAAGATAACTGATGAAGGTAAGCATGGAAAATTCATGGAAGTCAACAGGGTCGCTCAAAAAATGCTCGGTTATTCAAAATCCGAATTTATGGATATGACACCTCGAGATATTACTGCCGGTGGTAATGATGGAAAAAGCCAAAAAATATTACAGGAAACAAGTGCAAGGGGTCATAAAACTTTTGAAATAGAGCACAAATCCAAAACTGGTCAGGCAATACCTGTTGAAATCAGCGCTCATTCATTTTATTTAAACAGTGAAAAATTAATACTATCTATTGTAAGGGATATAACAGAACGCAAGAAAACTGAAAAAAGACTTAAAGAAAACGAAGCTCAATTCCGAACTATTTTTCACTATTCTCCGCAACCCATGGCTTTAACAGAAGCAGTTACTGGAAAAATTATTGAAGTAAATGACATTTTTTGTGAGAAAGTATGTACAAAACGGGACGATATTTTAGGCCATACAACAACAGAATTGAATTTTTATTCTGAATCAGATCGTGAAATTTTCAAGAAAGAAATCATGGAAAAGGGGTCAGTACGCGGACTTGAAATGGAATTTAAAACGCTTGATAATTCCAAAATCATCGCCCTAATGTATGCCACTTTTATCAGTGTTAATAGCCGAAGATATGTACTCACGATTTTTTATGACATCACTCAACAAAAGCAATATGAAAAGCGGCTCAAGAAAAAAACCAAGCAACTAAAGAATGCTCAGGAACTAGCCCATCTTGGTTACTGGGAAGTGGAATTGGAAAACGAAGAGATCGATTGGTCGGAAGAATTTTATCGTATTTGTGGATTTGAATCTGAGAATGTAAAACCATCTTTGAATAAATTTTTTGAAATCATCCATCCTGAAGATCTGGAAGAAGTCAAACAGACTTTTCAAACTGCAATTGATCAAGGTGAAGACTACATTATTGAAAATCGCATTGTTCAGCCAGCTGGTGAAATTCGCCATGTTCTATCAAGAGGTACGACAACAGTTGACAATAATAAAACTCAAAAAATTTCCGGTTATTTACTCGATATTACCGATAGAAAAAAGGCAAAGCTGGAACTGATTGAAACCAATCGCCATCTAGAGGAAGCCACTGCCAAAGCCAATCACCTGGCTGCCCAAGCCGAAGCTGCCAATATAGCCAAGAGCGAATTTCTTGCCAACATGAGCCATGAAATTCGAACACCTTTAAATAGTGTGGTTGGATTTACAGAACTTCTCCTCGATACAGAGCTGAATACAACTCAACGCAGCTATCTGAATAATGTGCAGGTTTCAGCCGATTCGCTGCTGGATTTGATCAATGATATTCTGGATTTTTCAAAAATTGAAGCCGGCCGTCTTGAACTGGATCCTGTTCAGACAAATCTTACAAAGCTGCTGGAAAATAGCACTGACATAATTAAAATCAAGGCTCACGAAAAGGGACTGGAGCTTCTAATCAATATTGACCCCGATCTCCCTGAAAATGTAATTCTGGATCCAGTTCGGTTGCGTCAGGTTCTGGCAAATCTGCTGAGCAATGCTATTAAATTTACAAAAGAAGGTGAAATCGAACTTCAGGCCAAACTGGAAAGCCAGAAAGATAACCTTGCTCACGTAACATTCGCTGTTAAGGACACGGGCATAGGCATCAATAAGAAACAGAAAGAAAAAATATTCAGGTCCTTCACTCAAGCCGATGGTTCGACAACCCGCAAATACGGAGGAACTGGTCTGGGCCTGACAATTTCTAGTCAGCTCGTAGAAAAGATGGACGGAAAACTTCAGGTTGAAAGTCAGGTCGGCCAGGGATCCCGATTTTATTTTACTCTTGATTTAGAAATAGTCAGCGATCCTGTCCATGATCACAAAGCCATTAAATTAAAAAATACTCTAGTAGTTGATGATAACAGAAATAACAGGATTATTCTCAAAAACATATTGGATAAATGGGGCATCAGTAGTATTCTAGCCCGCAATGGTGGTGAAGGTTTGAAGAAATATCGAAACAATAGGGATACCATTGATCTGGTCATAATTGACTATCATATGCCAGATATGAATGGATTGGAACTAGCCGAAAAAATGACTCTCAATAAAGAAAGACATCCAGGAATACTGTTATACAGTTCATCAAATAAAAAAATAACCACAAAAAATCTGCAGAAATATGGCATTGATAAAAAACTAGAAAAGCCAGTAAAACAGAAGGACCTCTATCAGGTCTTAAAGACCTTTTCTGACGACAATCTGGTCGAATATAGAAGCGGTGGTTCCAGTCAAGAAACCAAAATATTTGAAAAACCCATAAAATTGTTAATTGCCGAAGATAATGAAATGAACATGATGCTGGCCACCAATATTATCAAGCAGGTTCTTCCCAAGGCTGAGATAATAAAAACTAAAAATGGAAAGGAGGCCTTAGAAAAATTCAAAAAGCAGGATCCAAAACTGATTCTTATGGATATTCAAATGCCAGTAATGGACGGTATTGAAGCCACTAGAAAGATAAAAAATATTGATTCCAATATTCCTATCATCGCTCTTACTGCCGGGGTACTCAAAGAAGAAAAAGAGGAATGCCTAGAAGCCGGTATCGATCATTTCATGGGAAAACCTATTGAACAAAATGAGTTAAAAAAATGTCTCTTAGATAATGTGAATATTTAGTGCGAGTCATTGATTTGAATTTAATAAAAATATAGTTAAGGAGAGTTTATATGCAGGGACCAGAAAATTATTCTGGAAACGAGACCACTATTTTCAAAGCAGACAAATTATTTGATAAATATGATAGCAATTTAACAAAACAGTTAATCAATAAGGCCCTGGAAACTTTACCCGAATACTACGAGCAGTTACAAAAATTTTATAAGCAGAAAGATTATAAAAGATTACGGCAGGTTGCCCATACAATCAAAGGCATGGCCATGAATATTTACACCGAAGCCCTTCAGAGAAATGCAGCTAAACTGGAAAAAGCGGCCCAAGAAAAAAATCAGAAAAAAATAAAAATTTATATGGAGAATATCAAAAATATTTATGAAAAGACCCTTCAGAAATTGGAGGAACATGTCGCAAACTAAGAACTAAAATAAAGAAGTACGCCTTATGAAAAAAATACTTTTAGTTGACGATGAACCTGTAACTGTATTGGCTGTTTCATCCCAACTTAAAAAACACGGATTTAATGTAGAAAGTTTTAATAATGACAACCCGGCCTTACAATATTTAAAAAACAACAATGATATCGATCTCATAATTCTCGATATAGAGCTCAATGCTCAACGAGACGGCATTGAGTTGGCAAAAATTATTGAAAAAGATTATGATATTCCGATTTTATTCCTGACCGCTCATGAAGATCCGAAATTCTTGAAAAGAGCCGAACAAACCGGTAGCTACAATTATTTAATCAAAAATTCCAGTTCGGCAATGCTGATAAATGCGATTAATCAGGCTCTAAAATTACATAAAGCTCGCCGCAAAATTAAAATTCGAAATCAACAACTCCAGGAAAAAGAAGAGCAATACAGAAAGATTGTTCAAAGTTCCCGGGACGCTATGGCCATTATTCAGGACTTAAAAATCATATTTGTCAACAAAGCCTTTATCCATTTCCTGTCTGAGCACAAACAAGATTATGTAGATACTCCTTTTGAACAAATTCCAATTATGAAAAAAATGCAGGATGATATAAATGACTTCAAAAATACCAGTGAATCAGAAATGGAATTTGATTTTGAGTATAATTCTGGTTCTTCATCTCGCTATATTAGAGCGCGTTTAATGGAAATTGAAATTCAATTCCAGCCCGCCCTTTTCATTACGCTGTACGATTTGACAGAATTGAAAAAATTATCAGAGAAAAATCTGATAACAGATAAACTGGGAGATTATATACCAATTTGCGCTAGTTGCAAAAAAATCAAAGATAATCAAGATGGAGATCCCTGGATAGCACCGGAAAGGTATATAGGCGAGAGGCTGCCAGAAATAAAATTTACTCATGGCCTTTGCCCGGATTGTATTGCGAAACTTTATCCTGAATATAACATGGAAGAAAAAAATAATGACAGAGCCCAAAAAGGTAATTCTATCAATTTAAATCAAACTGATAAGGATATTACCGATGGATAATTTATTTCAAGCTGCTCAAAATGGAGATGTTGGAGTCATCCAGGAATTAATAAAGGATGATCGTAATATCAACAAAAAGGATCAACATGGTAATACCGCTCTCATGTATGCAGTTGACAAAGGTCATATTCAGGTAGTTAAAACCCTTTTACAGGGAGGCGCCAACATTAATGCCAGGAGCGAAGCAGATTGGACACCTCTAATTAATGCCTGCGTTGAAGGCCATTCAGATGTTGTTCAGATTTTGATTGACAATGGAGCCAGTGTCAATCAAAGTTTCAATAATGGCCATACACCCCTTATGATAGCCTCAGCTAATGGCCATTCTGAAGCGGTGAAAATTCTTCTTGAAGAAGGTGCTAAAAATGAGACTCGTGACAATAAGGGCTGGACAGCTTTGATGAATGCTGCTCAAATTGGTGACCTGGGAACAATGCAGGTTCTCATCAATCATGGCTGCGACATTAATGTTCGTGATATCAAAGGCTGGAGTCCTCTTTTGATAGCCGCCGGTCATGGTGATCCCTTTGCAGTCAAGCTGCTTCTGGATAATGGTGCTGATCCTAATGCGCCCAATAATGATGGCATTAATCCTCTTATAATCGCTATATATTTCAAATTTACAGAAATAATCAAATTATTAATTAACCACGGAGCCCGGCTTGATTATGACGGGCTTATCAAAGCGCCTCTGGAATTTGCCAAAGAAAAAGGAGATAAAAGAATAATATCCATATTAAGGAATTTTCAAGAAATGGACAATCCTTTATAGAAAAAATGAGCGCCTATTCAATAATTTCCTAGTTATTTTATAAAAAATTATTCTAAATTATTTTAAATTACTACCATTCTCTAAAGTGTTTTAATTGACAATTTTTGTAGTCCCCGTATTCAACTTATCAGTAAATTCATGTTTAATGTGCTCCAGCTCACTTTAGATTTTATCAGATTTTTTAAATTCAGATTCTAAACAGAAGTAGTGCTGATAAATTTTAGTCATTATGCCATTAACCTGTCTGAAAAAAATTATAAGTTGAACAATCAATGTCAAGTATGAAAAAAAGATTATCACCACAGGATTTACAAATTGGGATGTATATTGAGTTGCCCAAGCCCTGGCTTAAGCATCCTTTTGTGAAGAACGAATTCAAGATAACATCCCAGCAGCAGATCCAGGAATGCATTGACAGCAATCTAAATGAGGTAGTAATTAATATGGAAAAGAGTGATCTTCCTGATCAGGAAAAGCCCTCTCAGTCATTTCCTAAAAACGAAGAAAGGCGATCTCAGAAGAAAGAAAAAATTGATCAAGATGAAGATTCTCTGCTTCCTGACGATTTCGAGGCAACTATAAACTCTAATAATCTCGATCCTCGTGATCAGGCCCGAATTGTGTATAATTCCTCTCTCAATATAATGCAAAATCTTCTTGAAAATCCAACGGCTAAAAACATACAAGAGTTCAAAGAGGGTGCCTCACAAATGGTCAAGATGATCCTCCACAATGATGCAACAGCCAGCTTCTTGTTAAATATTACCGATTATGACTTCAATACTTACACTCACTCAGTAAATGTTGGGATCTATTCTATTTTGCTGGCCAAAGCTCTTTTTGGCAATACGACAATGCACAATATGGGAGAGCTGGGGGCTGGTTTTTTTCTCCATGATATTGGAAAAGTTCGCATTGATCCTGATATACTCAACAAAAAAGGCCAGCTTAGTGAACATGAATTCAATAAAGTCAAGACTCATACAACTCAGGGTCACAACATTCTCTCGGAAACTAATCAATTATCGGAAGAAAGTAAGATAATTGTGCTTCAACATCATGAACGCCACGATGGCTCTGGTTATCCCCGCGGATTGACTGGTAATAGAATTCATCTCTATAGTAAAATATGTTGCATTGCCGATGTGTATGATGCCCTTATTTCCAAACGCCCTTATAAAGACCCAATGACACCTTTTGCTGCGCTCAAATTGATGAAAAAAGAGATGTTGGACCATTTTGAAAAAGATATCTTTCGTGAATTTGTACTTCTATTTCAATAATAAAATGGGTCTGTTCCATTTTATTACTTGAATTTTATAAATTTATTCAAAATATTATTACTGGGTTTAGGGTAAATAATTCATAAATATAGTTAACCCATATTAGCGGGGATATTTTTGAAGAAAACCTATAGCCCAATTTTATTATCACTAGGTTTTGGAATTCTAGCCTGGATTCTGGATGGAATCCTTGATTATCTATATTTCTACGAAGGCACTTTCCTTGAACTATTACTTATCGATATTCCTGCTCATGAACTTTACATTCGTTTTGTCATTCTTATCTGTTTTATATTATTCGGAATAATAATTTCATTTCATATCAAGCAGCTCCAAAAAGAGAAAAAAAATTATACCACGACATTCCAGTCTATAGGTGATGGCATAATAACTACAAACAATTCCGGTCAAGTTCAGCAAATGAATTCTGTTTCTGAGAATCTGACAGGCTGGAAAAATGCACAAGCATGGGGCAAACCAATCGAGGATGTCTTTCAAATCTCCAATTCCAGGACTGGAGAAAAAGTGGAAAATCCAGTCAACCGCGTTTTAAAAGAAGGCAAGATTGTTGGCCTTGCCAATGACACATTATTAACTGCCAGGAATGGGCAACAATATCAAATAGCTGACTCCGCTGCTCCCATTAAGAATAGGGACGGCACTATCACAGGAGTTGTTCTTATTTTCAGAGATATTACTGAACAATACGAATTGCGAACTAAGATTAAGGAGAATGAACAATTTCTATCCGAAGTTTTTGAGGCGATTCAGGAAAGTCTTTGTGTTCTTACTCCCGACCTTACTATCGAAAGAACAAATAGTAAATTGAAAAATTGGTACGAGAAGAAGAACCCTCTGAAAGGTAAAAAGTGTTTTGATGCCTTTCATGATCGTGATATCCCCTGTCATCCTTGTGCTGTTCAACAATGTATAAAATCAGGTCAGCCCGAAAGAGAGATAGTTCGCGGTCTGGATCAGGATGAAGAAAACTGGTTTGAAATTTTTGCCTATCCTATCAAAGATTCTCAGACCGGACAAGTTACAAAAATCGTTGAGTTTAGTAGAGACATTACCCAAAGGAAGCAGGCTGAAGAAGCATTACGCAAAAGTGAAGAAAAATATCGCGCCCTTTTTAATAGCATTCGTGATGCCATCCTTGTTGCTGATACAGAGCGTAAAATAGTTGATTGCAATCCGGCTTTTGCTGATCTATTCGGATATGAACTCTCTGATATAGAGGGAAAACTGACTAAATATGTTTATAAAGATGAGCAAGAATATGAAGAAATGGGCGAAAAGATTAGCAGGCACATTGACTCTGAAAAAGATTTCCTTTATACCATTGATTATAAAAAGAAATCAGGCCAGATCTTTCCTGGTGAGACCAATGTTTTTTATCTAAAAAATGATCAAAATGAAGTAACCGGATTTATTGGTTTAATTCGCGATATTACTGAACGTCAAAGAATTGAAGATGAATTACAGGAACAGAAAACTATGCTAGAGCGAACTGAAAAAATTGCCCGGGTGGGCAGCTGGGAATGGGATATTGCTACCGACAATGTTGTTTGGTCGGAAGAATTGTACAAGATTTTCCAAATGGATCCAGATCAGGAATCTCCAACTTTTGCTGAGCATAAAAAATTATATGTTGAAGAAGATATGCAACGATTACGGGAAGCTGTTGAGAAAGCCGTTGCCAATGGGACACCCTATAAGCTGGAACTTCGTGCTATTCGCAAAGATGGAGAAATTCGTCATTGCATTGCCCATGGCCAGGCTGAATTAGGGAAAGATGGCAAACCAATCCGTCTTTTTGGTTCTTTGCAAGATATAACGGAACGTAAGAGAATGGAGGAAAAACTGAAAGACAAAATGGAAGATTTGAAGCGCCATAATAAGTTTATGGTTGGGCGTGAAATTCGAATGATCGAGCTCAAAAAAGAAATTAATAAATTAAGTAAGGAGTGTGGACAAAATCCACGCTATCAACTTAAATTTTTGGATGATGATTTTCAAACTGCAAATAAAAAATGATCCCAATTAGTTTATGAATACAGTAAAATTATTTATATGATACGGGATTTTACTTGGAATCTAAATAACATCGGAGGTAAAAAGAATGAATGCACAATTTAATAAATCGGATTACGAAGACCTGTCTAAAGCTCCTACTGGAATAACAGGTCTAGATGATATTACTAATGGAGGCTTGCCTAGAGGCCGTCCTACTTTAGTTTTTGGTAGTCCGGGTAGCGGAAAAACGCTGTTAGGTCTAGAATTTCTGGCAAGGGGTGCCCAAGAATTTGATGAGCCGGGCGTTTTTATTGCTTTTGAAGAGACGGAAAAAGAATTAAATCAAAACACAGAATCACTTGGCTTTGGGTTAGAAGGATTAGTTCAGGATAAAAAATTATTAATCGATCATATCCATGTTGAACGTGGAGAAATAGAAGAAACGGGTGAATATGACCTGGAAGGTCTGTTTTTACGTCTCAAACATGCTATTGAAAGTGTGGGAGCCAAACGGATTGTCCTTGATACCATTGAAGTATTATTTTCCGGATTTTCCAATAAATCTATACTGAGATCAGAATTACGAAGATTATCCCGCTGGCTGAAAGATAATGGTTTGACTGCTATTATCACTGGAGAACGGGGCAAAGAGAATCTGACCAGGCATGGTTTGGAAGAATATGTATCCGATTGTGTCATTATGCTCAAGCAATCGGCTCGTGACATGGTTTATACACGCCATCTTCGGATAATTAAATATCGTGGATCGGTTCATGAAACCAATGAATTCCCTTTTCTGATTGATGACGATGGTATTTCTATTCTACCAATTACTTCACTCGGGCTAGATCATCCGGTTTCAGACGAGCGGGTTTCCACAGGTATTCAAAATTTGGATGAAATGCTAGGTGGTCAGGGATTCTATAAAGGTAGTAGCGTTCTGGTCTCCGGAACTGCTGGAACAGGAAAAACCAGTCTGTGCGCTCATATCGCTGATGCCGCTTGCTCCCGAGGAGAAAAAGTTCTCTATCTGAGTTTTGAGGAATCCAGCCAGCAGATAATTCGCGATATAAATTCGATTGGAATCGATCTAAAACAATGGGTTGATAAAGATCTACTAAAATTCCATTCAGAAAGAGTTTCTATATATGGCCTGGAAGCCCATTTAACAATTATCCACAAAATTATCAAATCTTTTAGTCCAGCTATGATAATTATTGACCCCCTTAACTCCTATGTATCTGGTAATAATATTATGGAAGCCAAGTCTATGCTGATTCGGTTAACTGATTTTATCAAATCGAAAAATATTACTGGATTTTTCACCAATCTAACAAATCCGGCTATTCCTGAAGAAACAACTAATATGGATATCTCATCAATAATGGATGTCTGGATTTCACTCCGTGATATTGAGCAAGATGGAGAACGCAATCGTGGAGTCTATGTTCTAAAATCCCGGGGGATAGCAAATTCCAATCAGATTCGTGAATTTTTGATTACTTCTCAGGGAGTTAAGTTGAAAGATGTTTATATCGGTCCTGAAGGAGTTATGACTGGTTCTGCTCGGGTTATTCAAGAACAGGTTGATGAAGAAAGACATGATAAACTGGATCAGGAAATTGAAAGGCTGGAAATGGAATTGGATAGGAAACAAAAAGCACTCAAGTCTAGAATGGAACTCGACGAAATTCAACTGGAAACCGATAAAATGGAAACTTATCGCAAAATTGAAGAATTGAAAAGACAGCGAAAACACATGAACAGGACCAGACAAAAAATTTCAAAAAGTAGAAAAAGCAGTAAATAATTTACTAACCAGGAAGGAAACTGAGATGGCCAAAAATGAAGATAGGAATAGAAATTTATCTAATATGGAAAACCCAAAGGATCAGGAATGGATATTTAGATTATATGTAACAGGAACTTCTCCAAAATCAGTAAAAGCTTTTAATAATCTTAAGAAAATATGCGAGGAATATTTGGAAGCAAAATACGCTATTGAGGTCATTGATCTTGATGATAATTCCAAACCGATAAAGGGCGACCAAATCCTGGCCGTACCGACTCTTGTCAGACGTTCGCCGGCTCCTAAAAAGACGATAATTGGAGACCTGTCTGATACTAAGACAGTTTTGACAAGTCTTGATCTTCAGGATAATGGAGAATAATCTCCAAATAATCATTAATTTTTTACTCAAAGGTAAAAGAATGAATAAGAAATCTCAAAAAGAATATGAAGAAATGATCGAGAATTCAAAACAGGAAGAATACATTCTAAAACTGTACGTATCAGGCATGACACCGAAATCCAGAAAAGCGGTTTCCAATGTCAAGGAAATCTGCGAAACTCATTTAAAAGGCAGCTATACTCTCAAGGTCATTGATCTCTATCAAAATCCAAAGCTGGCCAAAGGAGAACAGATAGTGGCCATGCCAACTCTCATTAAAAAATTACCACCACCCCTAAGGAAAATTATTGGAGATATGTCCGACAAAGACAAATTACTGGTTGGACTGGATCTTGTAAAAATTAACGAAGAAGAGAAGGATTGATGTCGAAAACAAAACAAGAATTGCATAGTGAAAACCAAAATTTGCGGAGCCAGGTTGAGGAACTTCAGCAAGCCTTATCTGCTATTCGTCGTGGTGAAGTAGATGCCATAACTGTAGATTCTGATAAGGGAGAACAGATCTATTCCCTCTCCTCGGCTGAAAGAATTTACAGAATATTGATAGAGCAGATGAATGAAGGCGCTGCAATTTTATCAAAGAAAGGAGTTATTCTGTATTGCAACCAGCGTTTTGCTGAATTGCTGGGGCAAAATATGGAAAATATTACCGGGCGAATATTCGATCAATTCATTGATAAAAAACAGAAGGAAAGATATCAAACCCTGTTCAAAAAGGGACTTTCGCAAAAGGTTCAGGGCGATTTTAAATTTGGCAAGTTAGAAACTGATGGTCGCAAAAGACATCTATTATTATCCATTAATCCAATTGACGACGATGAATTAATGAAAAATAATGATAATTCTGATCAAAAAGAGTACCAGCTAAGCCTAATTGCCACTGATATCACAAATTATAAAAATCTGCAGGAGCAACTATACGAATACCAATCCAAACTGGAAGAAAAAGTAGAAGAGCGAACAGAAGAATTAAAAAAAGTTAATCAGGATCTTGAGGATTCACAAAAAGCATCTCTAAATATGATGGAAGATGCCGTTCTAATGTCTCAGCGCCTTAAACGCAGTCAAAATCGTCTTGTAGAAGCTCAGCAAATGGCAAAAATGGGTAACTTTACCTGGAACCTTGAAACTGACGAGGTCGAATTTTCAGAAGCACTCTTTGACCTTTTGCAATATGACGAATCATCTGAATTTACTTTTCCAGAAATCCATCAAAAAATTCACCATCCTGACGATCAGACTCGTATTAAGGAATGGCTTGAAGAGGGTATAGAATCTGATAAAAAGAAGCTGCCACCAGTTGAATACAGAATTATTCGCCAGGACGATCAGATACTAAATGTACATGCTATTGGCGCAGTTAAAAGGGATCAGAATAAGCCTACTCGAGTATTCTGGACAATTCAGGACATTACAGAACAAAAAAAGATCAAACAAGAACTTGAGAATGTGAATAAAGAATTGAGAACAAAAAATAAAGAGCTTGAACAGCTCTTATATGCCACTTCTCATGACCTGCGCTCTCCTCTTATTAATGTTGAAGGGTTCAACAAAGAGCTTAAAGCCGCGCTGCAAGAAATCGAAGATATTATCCAGAAAAAATCTGTTCCTGAAAATATTACGAAACAATGTAGAAATATAATTGAAAATGATATTTATGAATCCATCCATTTTATTTTATCTAGCACCTCAAAAATGGATGCTCTTCTGTCTGGTTTACTGGCATTATCACGATTAGGCCGTCAAAGCTTAACAATGAAATTGCTCGATGTAAATGCAATTGTTGATGAGGTGCTTTCGGAATTTAGATACGAGCTTCAGGATAAGGATGTCAAAGTAAAGGTAGGTGAGCTTCCCAATTGCAAAGGCGACAAACTTCAGATCAGCCAGATTTTTTCCAATCTGGTCAGTAACGCTATAAAATATTTAGATTCGGACCAGCCTGGATTTATAAAAATAGATGGACATAAAGATGATGACCGGCTTATTTATTCTGTAAAAGACAATGGAATTGGAATTCCTAAAAAACAACAGAAAAAAATATTCAACCTGTTTCACAAACTGGATCCTAATAAGCCTGGAATTGGACTTGGCCTCAATATAATTAAGCAAAGCCTTGATAAACACAATGGTGAGATCAGGGTCCAATCAGCTCCTGATGAAGGAACCAAATTTACTATTATTTTACCTGACAACTGAAATTAAGATAATAACAGACAATTTTAATTATCTAATTATCTTTGACAACATGACTTATTTCGTTCTTTTAATTAGTATTCAAACTACGATTTTATCCAGTAGAATCGAGTTAAATCTTTGATTTAATTTTTACTATTGAATTTGTATTCACAGTTAACCGAAGAAATAGGAGAAGCAATGAACCAGGAAGTAAAAATTCTTCTTGCTGAAGATGATCAGGGCCATGCCACGCTTATCAAAAAAAATTTAAAACGGGCTGGCATTAAAAATGATATTATTCATTTTACTGATGGTCAGGAAGTGATTGACTATTTGTTTAGCAAAGATGAGGATGTAAAAAGAAAACCGGGAGTTCCTCATCTCCTATTACTGGACATCAGAATGCCACGCGTAGATGGTATCGAAGTTTTGCGCCGAGTAAAAGCCGATCAGGAATTAAATAAGATGCCCGTTATAATGATCACTACTGCCGATGATCCCAGAAAAATTGAGGAGTGCCATCAATTAGGGTGTAGCAGTTACATTACAAAACCTATTGATTACGATGAATTTATTCAGACTATTCGAAAACTAGGCTTGTTTCTCATGGTGGTCAAAATACCTGAGATCAATGGGAAATCAAATTAGTAATCATAGAATTTTTATAGCATAAAATTCTTTTTGGAATTGACCTTTAAAGTCATTGTGAAAATTATATTTGAGTCCAACTTTTAACAATTAACGTCGGAATTGATATGCAAAAAACAAACAGCAAGCATTCAATAGAACAATCAAATCAAACCTACAAAATCATTGTAATCGAGGATAACGAGGCCCTCAATCGATTAATCGTCAAAAATCTCAATAAGAAAGGTTTTAAAGCTAGGGCTGCCTTTGATGCCCAACAGGGATTGGAGCAAATCAGTGGTATTGAACGGGAAATAATTCTGCTGGATTACAAATTGCCTGATATGGATGCCAGAGAATTAATTCAACATATGGAGAACGAGGGAATCAAAACTCCATTTATTATTATGACTGCCCATGGTGGTGAAAAAATTGCTGTCGAGTTCATGAGAATGGGTGCTATTGACTATATTGTCAAGGAAAAAGACTTTACCGATTTATTAATCCCAAAGGTAAAAAGAGCCTGCAATGAGATTGAAAACAAAAAGCAGCTAAATGAGGCCAGGAATAAGCTTCAAAAAAGCGAAGCAAAATATCGTTCCTTAGTCGAAGAGATGGACGATTTGGTTTGCAGATTTGATACTGATGGTAAACCAATTTTCGCCAATGAATCATACAGAAGATATTTTGGTATAGATGAACCTCTGGAGATGGATGATTTCATGCCTCTGATTCCAGAAGAGGATCAAAGCAAAGCAGAAAAATATTTCAAGCAGCTCTCTAAAAATCAGGATGCCAGCAGTATTGAACACCGGGTAATTGCCAGGAATAATGAATTGCGCTGGGTTCACTGGCGCACTCGTCCTATTATTGGTGAAAATAATGAGCTTATCGCTTTTCAGGGAATTGGAAGGGATATTACTAAAAGAAAAAGAGCAGAGCGAGCTCTCAAAGAAAGCGAAGAGAAATACCGGCGATTAATTGAAGCATCGCCAGGAATCACTTATATCTATGGCACAGAATCTGGCGGAAATTTCTGGTCAAGTCGAGTTGAAAATATACTGGGAATTTCTCCAGATAGATTGAAAAATGACCCGCAGATCTGGAGCAAATCAATCCATCCTGAAGATAAAGGTCTAGTTAAAAAAACAATTGCTAACTGTCAAAAAAATGATAAATTTGATATTGAATACAGGATAAAAGATGTGGATGGTAATTGGCACTGGTTGCATGATCGCTGTATTTCAGTTCGAGAAGAGAATGGAGAAAAAATAATAGAAGGTCTGGCTACTGACATAACTGTCCGCAAAAAAGCTGAAGAAGCCCTTCGAGAAAGTGAAAACAAATTTCGCTCTCTGGTAGAACAGGCGGCCGAGATGCTCTTCCTTCATGATACCAAAGGAAATATTGTTGACATCAATAATACTGCAGTTGATAAAACAGGTTATTCCCGTAAAGAACTGCTCAATATGAATGTATTAGACATTGATGTTGATAAGGATGAAAAAGAAGCCAAACAGAAGTACTGGGATAAACTAGCGCCCCATGATAAACCGACCACCTTTGAAACCCACCATAAAACCAAAGACGGATCCATTTATCCTGTTGAAATCACAATATCCAAAGTTGTATTATCAAAGGGAAATTATATTTTAGCCTTAGGACGAGATATTACCGAGCGCAAAGCAGCAGAACAAGAAAAAGAAAAGTTGCAAAAACAATTACTCCAGAGCCAGAAACTGGAATCGATTGGAACCCTGGCCAGTGGAGTAGCCCACGACTTCAACAATATTTTGACAGTAATTATTGGATTATCTCAGATGACTCTTAACAATACCGAGAAATCAAGTTCCAACCACAATAATCTTAAAAATATACTGGATGCTGCTCAGCGCGCTGCTGATCTTA